>Ga0182012_10000172_pt1 | contig 71217 bp, 66 predicted proteins | sample 612S2SmetaG_FD_120486 | JGI IMG/M metagenome (GOLD analysis project Ga0182012, IMG submission 120486) | Permafrost microbial communities from Stordalen Mire, Sweden - 612S2S metaG | ecosystem: Environmental > Terrestrial > Soil > Wetlands > Permafrost | place: Sweden: Stordalen | collected... | reverse complement strand
GCTGAAAGCCGGAATGGAAATCACAGCCTATAATCACCATCGTTGGCTCCTTCTCCGGTCTTCTGCTTCTTCGCAAAAATCAGATTACCGCCGAATGGAGCCAACGTTGTTATGAGATCAAGCAACGCGAAGCACCCCTATCCGCCCGATTCTTCTGTGCTGCTCCAGACGACCTCCACGCACTTTCTGTTGTTTTTTCACCACACTCCATCCCTCGACCCAATCCAATTTTGCGAAAACCTGCAAAAATTTACGGTTTTGGTTGATCTCTGCCCAGAGAAGCTCTAGATTAACCAGTGTTGCCCTGCTCACAAGGGCAGGGCAGGCCAGCTCTAGCGCGTCGCCCAAGAGGTTCAACCCATGAGAGATGCTCTCGATATTCCCGAACTAGCCTCCCTCGCCGCCGAGGCCGTGCGCTCCGCCCGTCTCGCCTCCCGCGCTCTGCATGACAAGCAGTACGCCGAAGGCTACTGGTGCGGCGACCTCACCGCCGACTCCACCCTCCAGTCCGACTACATCCTGCTCCAGATGTGGCTCTACCCCGCGGCCGCCGATGGCTCGTGGAATCCGCCCACCATGCCCAAGATTCGCAAAGCCGTCCGCTCCATTCTCGACGCCCAGCGCCCCGACGGTGGCTGGAACATCTATGAGCCCGGCCCCTCCGAACTCAACGCCACCGTGCGCGCCTACGCCATGCTCAAAATGACCGGCATGGACATCAACGAGCCGCGCATGAAGCGCGCCCGCGATCTTGTCCTCCGCCTGGGAGGCATTCAGGCCTGCAACAGTTACACCAAGCTCAACTACAGCCTCTTCGATCTTTTTCCGCGCAAGTACGTCCCCACCATCCCGCCGGAAATCCTGATCATTCCCGGCAACGTACTCTATGAAATGTCGTCGTGGACGCGCACCATCATCGTCCCCTTGTCGCTCATCCAGGCCGTCGGAGGAACTAAACTCACTCCCGGCGGACTTCGCCTCGACGAGCTTTTCCATCCGCATCGCAAAATGGCTCTTGCCCGCAAAGACCGCATCGCCAATCTCTTCATTCAGGCCGACAAGCTCTTCAAGCGCTGGGAGCGCAAGGGCGTGCAGGCCATCCGCGACCGCGCCATCCGTGCCGCCGAGCATTGGATGCTCGACCGCCTCCAGTACACCGACGGACTCGGCGCCATCTACCCCGCCATGATGTATGCCATCATGGCCATGGACGCCCTCGGCTTCGAGCGCGACCATCCCGATCTCACACTCGCCCTCCAGCAGTTCGACGACCTCATTCTCGAAGGCGAGCACAGCCTCATGTTCCAGCCCTGCAAGTCTCCCGTCTGGGACACCGCCATTGCCGCCTTCGCCCTAGGTGAGCACGGCGAAGCCGATCCCGAAGCCATGCAGCGCTGCGCCGACTGGCTCCTCAGCAAGGAGATTCGCCGCAAAGGAGACTGGGCCGCCAAGCGTCCTGACCTGCGTCCCAGCGGCTGGGCGTTCGAGTTCGCCAATGAGTTCTATCCGGATATCGATGACACCGCCATGGTCCTGCTGGCCCTCTTGCACGCCAAGGCCTCTGACCCTGAGCGTCAGCAGCGCGCCGAAGAGCGCGCCGTCGCATGGTTGTTGGGAATGCAAAGCAGCGACGGAGGCTGGGCCGCCTTCGACGTGGACAACAACTGGCAGTTCCTCAACAAGGTGCCTTTCGCAGACCACAACGCCATGCTCGACCCCACTTGCGCAGACATCACCGGACGCGTCCTGGAGTCGCTCTGCCGCCGAGGCTTCGACCACACTCATCCCGCCATCGACCGCGCCATCCACTACCTGCTCGGTCAGCAGGAGCCCAACGGAAGCTGGCTGGGCCGCTGGGGCGTGAACTACGTCTACGGAACCTTCCTCGCCATCCGCGGCCTCCAGTCCACCGCATCGCCCGAAGCCGCCGAGCCCATCGCCAACGCCGCCCTCTGGCTCGCCTCGGTGCAAAACGCCGATGGCGGTTGGGGAGAAAGCTGCAAGGGATACGAAACGCTTCAGTTCGAGCCCGCCGCCAGCACTCCGTCTCAAACCGCATGGGCCATCCTGGGACTCATCGCCGCAGGCCAATCCGATTCCGACGCCGTCCGCACCGGAATCCTCTGGCTCCGCCGCCACCAGCGCTCCAACGGAACATGGGACGAAAAGGGAACCACCGGAACCGGTTTCCCCAACGTCTTCTACATCAGCTACCACCTTTATCGCGACTACTTCCCCTTGCTCGCCCTCACCACCTACGCACGCGCCATCGAGCCAACGGAAACCGCCAGCCTCGCCGCCGCCACGTCATAGGCGGCGAGAAGCCCTCATCTCAAGGAATCTGTTTCTATGGACACCGTCGAACTCTCAAAGCACGCACGTGCCAACGCAGTTGCTTCTCTGCAACGCTACTTCGAAGAAAATATGCCGGAGCCTCTGGGCGATCTTCCCGCAGGCTTGCTGCTCAACTTCATTCTGGAAGACATTGGCCCCGCCATCTACAACCGCGCGATTGCCTCAGCGCAGGAGCGCATGCAACTGCGCGTTTCCGATCTCACCGGGGAGTTGTACGTTGACGAGTTCCAGTACTGGCCCCGCACTGACAAAAAGCGCAAGGCCCGCCGCTAGACTGGAATCGCGGAAGGTGTGTCCGGATCTACCGAATTAGAACCAGGAGATTTTCTTCTTCGCAGGCGTGGCATCGCTGTCGGTTTTAGATTGCTGGTTGCTGTTCGCAGCCGCACTCTTATCAGCGCTTGTGTCGTCCTTGGCGTCCTGCTTGTGCGCAGGTGTCTTGCCAGCGAGCTTCTTCTCCTTCTCGCTTTCCTTTTTCTCCAGCTTAGCCTGCTGCTTTGCCTCACGCATCTGCTGATCCAGATACTTGATTCGCTCCTGAGGCGTCATCTCACTGAGCTTTGCTTTTTCACCGGCATCAGCGGCGGCTTTGTCGACAGCGACAGTCTTACGGACTGCGTTCGGCGGACTGATGTGCTCCTCGGCCTTGACTGCGTCGCCCTCCCCACCCGGCGAGATTCTCCTGATCCAGAATTCTTTTTCGGCAGCGAATCCAGCCGCAGCCTTCTGCTTGGAAACATCCTTGAAATCCTGCGAGTGGAAGCGGCCCGGATAGAAGTACCCCGCCGTTTGGAGCACACCTGCGTGATTGGTTAGATACACCTCGGTGTCGCTGCCGTTCTTGAACATGAAAAGCAGGGCGCCAGTGTCATCGATGACGCAGAGCTCCCGCGCACCATCATCCAGCACATGAGCCTGCACCGGCGACGAATCAAGCTGCATGCCCTTGATGCCTATGCCTTCCGCAATGTAGCTGCCGATCGATGTGCTGCGTCCTTCTTTCTCCACCTTGCGGACAACATCCGCAAGCTTCAAGACCGGCTGCAGCGGAGTCTGAGGCGTAGGAACCGCTTGCTGAGTCTGTGCGGAGGTCGCCTGCGGTGTTTGCGATGGAGCCTTGCCGGCGGATTGCGCACTTATCGTCGGGCCAGCGGCAAGCAATAGGCTGGAAAGCAGAATAACTTGGTATGTACAGGGAAGCCGTCTCCGAATCAGCATATTTCGCACCAGCCCAATGATCGAACTCAGAATGATCCGATTCTACGTTCGACTTCCGCATGGAAGCAACCAACTCCGTGACCATATGTAGGTCCAGAACACTTGCAGCGGCTGGAGTGTTGTTCTTTTCTCACAATCTTGATGTCAGCGTCTCAAAGAAGCGCCCGTCAAGGGCTGGCCCCGCGCGCGGAACCCATGCTGGTCCATCGCAACCTCAATATGTCATTGGCGACATTTCGTCTGGTATCGGGCCATTGGATTATTAACAGCCACTCGTCTCCCGAATGGCATCCCATGTGCAAGGGGGCATCCCCCCTTCAGCCTTCAGGAGAGGCAGTGCGTGGAACCCATGTCTAAGCAACAAATTCGGGTGTTATTTGTAGATGACGAACCCGCCGTCTTACTCACGACAACTGCCATTCTTCGGGGAGCCGGGTATCAGGTGACAGCCGTTGCCACCGTCCCTGATGCGTTGTCTGAAATCGCGGCTTCCAAGTTCAGTCTTCTGATCTCCGACCTGAACATCGGGCACCCGTCAGACGGATTTACTGTTGTCAGTGCAATGCGTAGGACGCAGCCGGATTGCGTGACCCTCATCGTCACAGGGTTTCCCGGGTTTGAGACTGCTTTGAAGGCACTCCAGACTCAAGTGGATGACTACCTCATCAAACCGGTTCCAGCCCCAACCCTGCTTGCTGTGGTCGAGCAGAAACTTCGCGAACGCGAACCACACCGGGAAGCCGACACAAAGCGCGTATCTCAAATCATCGAAGACCACATGTTTGAGATCGTTCAACTGGCATTGAACGGAATGCTCTCTGACCCGCAGTTGGGTGCGCTTCGCATCAAGGACGAACAACGAATCGAAGACGTTCCACACATTCTTGCTGAGCTGGTAGCCATGCTGGAATCAGGCTCGGCAGAGTTGCTGCAAAGCACCCTTCGCGGTGCCGAACAGCGGGGAAGGAAGCGATACCAGTTGGGCTACACCGTGCCCCTGCTCGCGGCTCATGTAAGGATTCTGGAGAAAGCCATCTACGATGTGATTCATAAGAATCTGCCATCGGTGAACCTGAGCTTTTTCATGTTCGAACTCAAACAACTCAACGAGAGCCTTGCTATTCAGCTCGAGTACACACTCAAAGCATACTTGGAGGTCTCGTCTCCAGAGAAATCAGCGCACCAAGAGCCAGGCCGCCCAAACTAGGGAATCCGCGTGAGCGCCTTGGCGAATATTTCGAAAGGTGGCCCGGAGATCGCGTTCCAACTCTGGGGCAGTTTGCGCGGTCTGCGACACTGGCGCAGGGATTTTACTCAACCATTGTTCAATCAGTAATCACCCCACTTTTAACGATTAACCACCCTATAACTCCTGCTGCACTTTTCCCGCGCAAACGACCCCAAACCGCACTTTCCGCCCGCCTCAAAACGTCCCCAAAACGCTCGAATTCACCCGAAAATCACCCCAAAACCGCTCCAACTCGCCCCATGTCAAGCAAACTTTCATCCCAATTCCTTGTAAGCCATTCATTGTAGGCAATATAGAGTTCGCTGCCAGGTGAGGGTATTGCCTCCAGAACTTGCTATCCTGAAACTAGGGGAGAGCTTCAAGCCCAAATCAACCTATGCAACCTGCGCAACCTTGAAACCTGCGTAACCTGTTTATTTCCAAATTTTTAGCGGGAAATATAGGGGGGGGAGGGGTATACCCCACTCCACACGCGACTTCAGTCCAAATTCCATTTAGTGATATAACCATCAGTCTTTCTAATAAAGATTTTCCCAACTGGCGAAGAGCCGCATCTCACAATTCCGAGAGCTGAATCGAACTGGAGCAACTAGATGGACTTCCAGCTGACTGATGAACAATTGCAATTGCAGAGCACCGTGCGCGACTTTGCCGCCCGCGAAATCGCGCCTCACGTGATGCAGTGGGACGAAGCTTCCTGTTTCCCGCTGGAAACCATCAAGCAGCTCGGCAAACTCGGTCTCATGGGCTGCATCTTCCCCAACGAATACAGCGGCGCAGGAATGGGATACATCGAGTACGTCATCGCCATCGAGGAGCTTTCCCGCGTCGATGGCTCAGTTGGAATCATCGTCGCCGCCCATAACTCGCTCTGTACCAACCACATCTTCCTCGCCGGAAGCGAGGAGCAGAAGCAGCGCTACGTCCCGCGCCTCGCCACCGGAGAGCACATCGGCGCTTGGGCGCTCACCGAGCCCAACAGCGGCTCAGACGCCGCAGGAGCGCGCTGCACCGCCCGCCGCAAAGGCGATTGCTGGGTTCTGAATGGCACCAAGACCTTCATCACCAACGGCGGATACGCAGACGTCGTCGTGGTAGTTGCCGTAACCGATAAGACCATCGGCACGCGCGGCCTCTCGGCCTTCATCGTCGAGCGCGGCACACCAGGCTTCAAGGCCGGGAAGAAGGAGAACAAGCTGGGCCTCCGCGCCTCAGACACCTCCGAGCTGATCTTCGAGGACTGCGAGATCCCCGCCGGGAACCTCCTCGGACGCGAGGGCGAAGGCTTCATAGACGCTATGCGCGTGCTCGACGGCGGCCGCATCTCCATCGCCGCCCTCGGCCTCGGAATGGCCACCGGAGCCTACGAGTGCGCCCTCCACTACAGCCGCCAGCGCAAGCAGTTCGGCAAGGCCATCAGCGAGTTCCAGGCCATCCAGTGGAAGCTTGCCGACATGGCCACCGAGATCGACGCCGCCCGCCTGCTCACCATGCGCGCCGCCTGGCTCAAAGACCACCACCGCAAGACCACCCTGGAGTCCTCCATGGCCAAGCTCTACACCTCCGAGGTAGCCGTGCGGGTAGCCAACGAGGCGGTGCAGATTCACGGCGGCTACGGCTTCATCAAGGATTATCCAGCCGAGAAGTTCTACCGCGATGTAAAGCTCTGCACCATCGGCGAAGGCACCAGTGAGATCCAGCGCATGGTCATCGCCCGCCAGCTTCTGCCGGAGTAGAAATACGGATTGCCGCGTGCAATGCATCGCGGCCACCTTCCCTGCTTTGCTAGACTGAAGGTTGCGAGAACTTATCCAGTGACCTCTTCTATCTCTGCTTGGGCTGAACAGATACGCAGTGGCAATATTCGCGCCTTGTCGCGCGCGATCACCGCGGTGGAAAACCGCACTCCGGACGCACATGAACTCCTGAAGGCGCTCTTCGCCCACTCAGGCCGCGCGCGCGTCGTTGGCCTCACCGGTTCGCCCGGAGCAGGCAAGAGTACGTTGGTGGACGCTCTGGCTGCGCAGTACCGCAAGCACCAGAAGACCGTCGGCATCATCGCCATCGATCCCACTTCACCCTTCACGGGAGGAGCAATCCTCGGCGACCGCATCCGCATGCAGTCGCATACTGGCGATGCCGGAACCTATATCCGCAGCATGGCCACGCGTGGCGCGCTCGGGGGCCTCTCCAGCACCACCGCCGATGTAGCCACCCTGCTCGACGCCGCTGGACGCGACCTCGTGCTCATCGAGACCGTGGGCGTTGGCCAGGACGAAGTGGACATCGTGCGTCTCGCCGATGTCACCGTCGTAATCCTGGTTCCCGGCATGGGCGATGACGTGCAGTCGATCAAGGCCGGCATCATGGAGATCGCCGACATATTCGTCATCAACAAGGCCGACCGCGACGGTGCCGAGCGCGTTGAGCGCGAGATCAAGGCCATGCAGTCGCTCTCCATGCGCCATGACAACTGGGTCCCCCCCGTCCTCAAGACCATCGCCAGCACCGGGGCAGGGGTGCCCGAACTGGCCGCCGCCATCGACGAGTACGAGGCTTTCCTCGATGGCAGTGAACTTGGCCGCCAGCGACGTATCGCCAATTGGCGAAATCGCCTGCGCGAAATGCTTCGTGACGAGGTCCTGCACCGCATTGTTGAAGGCGCGTTCTCCGATGATGCCGTGGAGCTTTACGCCGCGCAAGTTGCAGGACATGAGCGCGACCCGTATTCGCTCATCGGCGAAATCGTTGGCAAGCTCGCCCGTCAGGAGCCATAGTGCTCATCCTTGGCATTGATACGTCCGGACGTCAGGGCAGCGTTGCTCTTCTGCGCGTCCAGTCACACCCGCACTCAGAAGGCGCTGAGCTGCACACGCTGGAAATCGTGTCGCTCGAAGGCGGCCAGTACTCCGAGCTACTGGTACCCACAGTGGCCGGATTGCTGGAGCGTCAAGGCCTGAAGAGAAGTGAGCTCGAACTGATAGCCGTGGCCAGCGGCCCTGGTTCATTTACCGGATTGCGCATCGCCATCGCAACCGTGAAGGGATTGGCAGAGGCTTTTGGCACGCCAGTGGTCGCGGTTTCCGTACTGGAGGCCCTTGCCATTGGCGCGCACGTCGAGGGTAAGGTGATTGCCGCCCTGGATGCGCAGCGCTCGGAAGTATTCTTCGGCGAGTACCTCGTGCAACGCGAAGTTTTTCGCGAGACTCAGCTTTCAAAGGCGGAACCAGCACGGATGATTCGCGAGTCCATCACGAGCTTTGCAGGTTTTGCTGCGGTGCTCGCTGACATGACACTGGTAATCACCCCGGACGAGAGTATTGCCACCCGTCTTCGCGAGATAGAAATCCAACCACGAGTCGTGGTCCGCCCTGACGCAGAAAAATACTGCCGCATTGCATATCGAAAATTCTGCGCCGGAATTCGCGCCGATGTCGCAACGCTCGACGCCAACTACCTGCGCCGTTCAGACGCAGAAATTTTTTCTGTACCCAAACTCGGAAACACGCCCTCCTGAAATGGAAATTCGAATCGCAACCGAAGCCGATCTTTCCCAGCTAGTTGCCGTAAGCGAGGCTGCCGATTCGGCCGCGCATTGGACCTACGAGCAATGGCAGGAAATTTTCCAAACTGAAATTCCTGCACGTCTCGCTTGGATCGCCGAAGAGCTTACGGCCCAGGAGGAATTGGCAGTTACACACGCGGTCGGCTTCCTGGTCACGCAAATCGGATTCCCACAAAATGACGCTCCGGATTGGGAACTGGAAAATATCGCGGTGCTTCCTGAGTTTCGTCGTCGTGGCCTTGGGCGTGAGTTGCTCACCGCGCTATTGGCGCGGGCGCGCCTGCAAGGGGCACAGCGAATTTTGCTCGAAGTTCGCGAGTCAAATCGCGGGGCCATCCACCTGTACGAGGCTACCGGATTTCAGCAACTAGGACGCCGGCGAGCTTATTACGTCAATCCAGCCGAGGATGCACTGATTATGGTGCATACGCTCTAGATTGGCTTGCGATTTCACTTGCCGCGCCTCTTGCCCGGATGCTAGCTTTTACAGCACCTGATTTCAGGCTTGGAGGTGCTGAAATGAATGCCCCCGTACGCGATCAACTGATGGCCAGCAGCGATGAATTCCGCAAGCTGGCCGAGGAACACAGCAACTACTCTCAGCGTCTCGAATCCCTCGCAACAAAGAAGTACCTCTCAGAAGAAGAAAAAGTCGAAGAAGTCCGCCTCAAAAAATTAAAACTTCGCCTAAAAGATGAAATGGAGAGTTTCCAGTCGCGCGTCCAAATCGCCTGACCCTTCGTCTCCCGAGTGCTCTGGCTCGTGATCGAACTGATGATTTGTGCGATGGATGACCCGCTTGACCGCTGGTCATCCTCGCACCGTCTGCTCTGCTGCTTCTCGCGGCTTCCAACTAAAAGACAAGTGTGGTCCAATCAGGAGATGCAGAAAGTCCTTGCGCTTCTCTTTGCCGTGCTGATCGTCTCCACCGCACAGGCCTTGCCTGCGCCCCCGGTGGACCTTGCGTGTCGCTGGTCTGCCCAACTTACAGCCGCCCTCCCGGGCGTGAGCGAGAGCTACTCCGTGCCTTTCGATCTCTTGATTGAGCACGTTCCCGGCGGATTGGGCGCTGCGCTGCTCAACGGCAGTAATCACATTGATTTCTCGTCCGCCGTACAGCGCGAAGACGAAGTCACACTGCGGCTGGATCAGTACGATGCCACGCTCACCGCGCACTGCACGCACCAGACTTCGAAATGCACGGAGATGATCGGCGAGTACGTGCGACAGAAGGGCACGTCGGCTTCGCATCTGGCGATCAGCGCCAAGTGCGATCCTTCCTTTGCGAGTCCTGAAGCGGCAAAACATTCAAAATTCGAAGATCCAATCGTCGGCGACTGGCAGTTTGCGTTCGCCGATTCTGCGGGAAAGCCTGACGCTGAAGGCATCGCTTCCGCGCACTTCAGCGAGAGATTGGGTCATCTTGAGGGAACTATCGCGCCCATTAGCGGCGACTACGGCATGCTCTCCAATTCTCTTTTTTCCGGCGACAAGGATGAGGCGTTTCACCTCTCCCGCTTCGATGGCATACACGCGCTCCGCCTCGACGGCCATCTTGTCTCTCCCGACCGCATGGAGGGCATTTTCCACGTTGCGCCAGGACACCCACTTACCTTTGTCGCCACTCGTACGGGTGCCTCCAAGGGCTTCGACGAAGCCGAGCATCTGACCTCGGTAGCCGATCCCTCTGAAGCCTTTCACTTTCACGGTCTCGATGATGCCGGCGCTATGGTCAACGGGCAAGACCCGCGCTTCCGCAACAAGGTTGTGCTGCTGGATGTCTTTGGGACGTGGTGCCCGAACTGTCACGATGAAGCTCCCGTCCTGCAGTCGCTTTACGCAGAGTTCCACAAGCGCGGACTGGAGATCGTGGGCCTCAGCTACGAGTACGTGGATGACCGCGCTCGGAGTCTGCGACTGATTGACGTTTACCGCCGCAAGTATGGGATTGGTTTTCCATTGCTACTGGTCGGCACCACAGACGCAGGCCAGATTGAGAAGACTCTGCCGCAATTGCGCAACTTCGGCGCCTATCCCACAACGATTTTTCTGGATCGTCATGGCCGCGTGCGGTTGATTCATGCGGGATTTTCAGGACCGGCAACTGGAAGACTCGACGAGGTCCGGCAGAATTTCGAGCGCACTATCGTCAAGTTGTTGGATGAACAGTAATCTAATCGAGCGCCTTATTGTCTCCCGGACGTTTGGGCATTTCCGGCCATTCGGGCTTCGTGCTTCGTTATAATCGAGAGGTCCTCATGGTACGCGACGGAATTTATTACGCGCTGGCTCTGGTTGCAGTGGCGGTCCTGGTTGGTAACTGGACTACGCCGCTGCTTGCGATTGTGCCGCTGTTGCTGGCGGTCTTTTTCCTGTGGTTCTTCCGTGATCCGGAGCGCGCCATCCCCACTACTCCCGGAGCCATTGTTTCTCCCGCCGACGGCAAGGTCACTGGCGTCACACCGATCCAGGTGAATGGCGAACCGCGGACCAGCATCAGCATTTTCCTGAATGTCTTCAATGTTCACGTGAATCGAGCTCCTGCCGCTGGCATGATTACAGCCGTGGAGTATCGCAAGGGCAAATACTTGAATGCGATGAATCCGGCTTCAGCCGAGTTGAACGAGCAGAGCATCTGCACCCTGCGCACTGAGGATGGCCAAACCATCGTCTTCAAACAGATTGCTGGTCTTCTGGCCCGTCGCATCGTTTTTTCACGGCGCAAAGGAGATCATGTGGCGCGCGGCGAGCGCATCGGACTGATCAAGTTCGGCTCGCGCTGCGATGTGATTCTACCTGCCTCCGCGCAGGTACTGGTGCAGCCGGGCAACATCGTGAAGTGCGGCTCATCCACGCTCGCAATCCTGCCACACCAGCAAGGAGAAATTCGATGAATCCCGTGACCGGCCAAGCCGACGATCGGCGATCGCGCCGTCTGCGCAAGGGCATGTACATACTGCCTTCTTTGTTCACTACGGCAAATCTGGCGGCAGGATTCTACGCAATCTCGCAGGCCGCTTTAGGTGCGGCTCACGCGCAGGGCTTCCTTTCCGCTCCGGGGATGGATCCCATGTGGCAGGCTGCGCGATACTTCAACCACGCGGCTCTCGCCATTGGATTTGCGGTCTTCTTTGACGGCATGGATGGAGCCATTGCGCGCCTGACCCACACCACTAGTGACTTCGGTCGCGAACTCGATTCATTAGCCGACGTTGTGACCTTTGGCGTTGCCCCAGGAATCCTCGCATGGATGTGGGGCTTCTTCTGCTTGCCCACCACGCTCAATGCGGATCTCCGTAGCAAGCTCATTGAATTCGGCGGAATCATCGGCTTTGCATTTCTCACTGCCGGAGCCTGCAGGCTCGCGCGCTTCAATATCACGCTGAACCCGCAGCCCAAGAATCCCGGACGCCCGGGGCGCAAGTATTTTGTCGGCATGCCCATTCCTGGCGGGGCAGGCTGCCTGGCCGCAGTGGTACATTTGTGCCTCGGCTACCCCGTGCAGAATTCTGTTTACTCGATTCTATGGATGGCCTACATCGCGCTGTGCGCTTTCCTGATGGTAAGCACTTGGCGTTTCTGGAGTTCCAAGAGCATTGACTTTCGCAGCCGTCAGGCCGCGCGAATGTTTGTGCTTCTTGCCCTGGTGATTGCCGCCATGTGGTATTACCACCGCTACGTTCTATTCATCCTGGCCGTGACCTACATGATCTCCGGCGTGATCTCCCGGCTGACATATGCATTCCGGAAAGGCAACACTCTACCTCCTGCGGCCCCGCCGCAGGAGGCGCTTGGAGCATCATGAGTTCCTCCGCCAAGAAGTCCAATCTATTTCGTGTCGCTATTGTTGGTGCAGCCGCGCTCAAGGGCAAGGAAGTACGCGACGTGCTGAGCGAGCGCAACTTTCCTTCCGTCGATATCAAACTGCTCGATGATGAGGAAGCGCTAGGCCAGTTGGAGCAGGTCAACGACGAGCCAACGTTCATTCAGGGCGTCCTGCCGGAGCATTTGGAAGGCGTGGATTTCACCTTCCTGACCGCCGACGAGTCCTACGTCGCGAAAAAGTGGGCAACCGTCCGCGATGCCGGCTCGGAGATCATCGACCTCAGCTACGCTCTCGAGAACAACACGGACATTGCACTTCGTGCCCCCTGGGTGGAGCACGAACTGGGCCACACCTATCCCGTGGAACTGCAATCCGCGCCCGTCATGGTGGCGCATCCAGCTGCGGTCACGTTGGCTCTATTGCTGGCGCGACTGCAAAAAGCCGCCCCCATTCAGGTCGCCTCGGCTGTGATCGGCCAGCCTGCTTCGGAGTACGGACGCCGCGGTCTCGATGAACTTCACGACCAGACGGTGAACCTGCTCAGCTTTCAGCAGATGCCGACCACCACATTTGGCACGCAAGCCTCGTTCAATCTCTATGCGCAAACAATGCAAGGCGCACAGCCTTCCCTGGCCGAGGTGGAGTCGCGGATTGTGCGCCACTTCAAGGCCATTGTGGCCGGTGAGGTAGTTTTACCGGCTCTGCTGCTGGTGCAAACACCGGTCTTCCACGGCTACACCATTGCCACATTCATACAGACCAGTGCGGGTGTAAAGGTAGCCGATCTGGAGCACGCACTCGCCGGTCCGCACGTCATCGTATCGAATGAGCCAGACCAGTTCCCGAGCAACGTCAACATCGCGGGCTCCTCAGAAATCTTGGCCAGCATTCGTGCGGACGGTGCCAGCGGCAATGGCTTCTGGCTCTTTGCTGCCTGTGACAATCTTCGTGTTTCGGCAATTCAAGCAATAGAGTGTGCAGAGGAGATGGTGCAGACGCGTCCGCGGGGGCAACTGCAATGACCTGTCGCTCCGCAGCCCACAGGTTTATCTTCGCCTTGGTGGTATCGATGGTGTTCGCAACCTCATGTGGCTACCACACCGCAGCGCACGCTTCGCGCCTCGCTCCAGACATCAAGGTGCTCGCGGTGCCGTCGTTCCTTAACCAGACGCACACCTATCACGTGGAGACCACCCTGACGGCGGCGGTGATTCGCGAGTTCAATACCCGCACAAGATACCGTGTCGTGCAATCCAAGGACGATGCGGATGCCGTGCTGCAAGGCACGGTGATCTCCGCCGAAGTCGCGCCCGTGGCTTATGATTCAGTGACCGGACGCGCCTCCACAGGGCTGGTTACGATTATCGTGAGGGTCACACTCACCGCTCGCGATGGGCGCGTGCTCTACAGCAATCCCAATTACGTTTTCCGCGATCAGTATCAAATATCCAATGAACTAGCTAGCTTCTTTGAGGAGCAGGGCCCAGCCATCGACCGCCTCTCACTCGATTTCTCGCGTACCCTCGTCAGCAATATTCTGGAGGCGTTCTAGCGTGCGAGCCTTTGCACCAGTCGAACGCTTTGTGCAGGATGTGAGCTCGCGCAAGCTCAAGCCCGGCTACGTCTTCATTGGCGATGAAGGCTTCTTCCGCCGCACCTGTCGCGATGCCATCCTCAAGCACCTCATTCCGGAGGGCATGCGCGAGTTCAGCTTCTACGAGTTCGACCTTGATACCTCGGAGGTCGTGGAAATTCTCGACCGCGCGCGCACTCCTTCGCTGATGGCTAATTTTCAGGTCTTCTTCGTGCGCGGAGTAAAGGCTCTCTACGGACGCGGCAAGCATGACGCCGAGTTCGCCGCCATCGCCGCCTACGCCAAGAATCCCAATCCCGACGCGCTCGTGATTTTCGTCGCTGACCACATCAGTATTCCCGCCGACCTTCGCCGCATGGAGATGACCGACAAGGATCGCTATGAGCGCATTCGCGAAACCCTTGGCGACTATCTCACCATCATTGAATTCGCGCGCGTGGAAGAAGGCGAGGCCGTCAAGTGGCTGAACGAGAGTGCTGCACAACAAGGCGCCAAGCTCGATCCTGATGCAGCCCGAGAGCTGGTGGACTCTCTCGGCGGCGACATGATGATGATCTCCAATGAGCTTGAGAAACTGCTGCTCTACGTCGGCGAAAAAAAGCGCATCACTCTCGGCGACGTTGAGACCATGGTGCTGGCAGCCAAGCAGCGCACGCTATACGAACTTACCGAAGCGCTCTCCAGCCACAACCGCGCCCGTTCGCTTGAGATTCTCGACGCCATGCTCTCCACTGGAGATGGTGACGAGGCCGCCATCGGCCACCTCTACATGCTCGCCCGCACCTTCCGCCAGATGCTCGTCATACAGGAGCGCAATGTGCGCGACACCCGCACTCTGTACCAAGTGCTGTGGCAGGGCTTCCGCATCCCGCCCTTCGCCGCCGAAGACGTAATCAGGCAGGCGCGCCGCTACAAATCCCGCCGCGAGTTGACCCGCGCGATCCGCCTGATCTCGCGTGCCGATGCCGCCCTTCGTACCAATCCGGTGAGCAAGCGACTGGTCCTCGAAAATTTGATTCTGGACCTCGCAGCTGAACCCAAAGAAGCTGTTCCCGCCTGGCAGCAGGAAGCTCTCCTCGACTAGCCGTGTCTCTTTTGCTCCGATGTTTCTGTGAGCACAACGGTGGGCCACATCTTGGTCAATCTTGGAAGAACGCCTTCCACTTATGACATACGAGCACAACAAAAACGGCAGGCCGTAGCCTGCCGTTTCTCAAAATTGAAAATCTACTTGGTTGCCGAGGCAGCCTTCACGCGGGCCGAAAGCCGGGCCTTGTAGCGCGACGCTGTGTTCTTGTGCAGGATGCCCTTCTGTACGCTCTTGTCGAGCGCCGAAACGGTCTCGCGGAACGTCGTGTCCAGCGTAGCATTGTCGCCGGAGGTCAGTGCGGTGCGCAGTGAGCGCAGCGCTAAACGCATACGCGACTTGTTGGCGCGGTTAGTCGCCGTCTTCTTTTCTGTCTGTCGTGCGCGCTTCAGCGCCGAAACATGATTCGCCATACTTACCCATATCCTTAGTGTCAAAACTGGGACTTCGTCCCGAACAATTCATTTTACGGTGTTCGAGCCGCTTTTCGCAACCCGCGCATCAGCAATCACCGCCAGAATAGCGATTCGGTGTGACGTTGACCTCATCTTCAACAGTGTTATCCCGTGCTGCCCACGAATAGTATCGGCATCGTCGGCGTTGTGCTGCCACTTTCCGGCTCCACAGTAATTGCAAATCCTTTTGCGGTGACATTTGCCGGAATCGAGGGCATCAGCACTGTAGCATTGCCGTGCACATCCGGCTTGAAAATCCCTGCCGGCAGCGGCGCGCCTGTCTCAGGCAGCAGCCACAACTCGTAAGTCTTCCCCTGCGGAACAGGCGCAAAGTCGCTAGCCAGGAACACCAGTGTGCCGCTGCGAGCCACGTAAACGGCTTTTCCCTGCGGTTGCGGGCGCTGCTTGGCCGCCGCCAGCGTCACGCGCATCGCATCGGGCGCAGTTAACACAGCCAAAATCTCACGTGCACGCTTGGATTCGGTATGCTCCTTGGCCGCCTGCGCCATCACCGCTGCCAACTCGTGGTCCAAAGCCTGATTGCGTTGCCACAGCGCAAGCATCGCGACCAGCAGTATGAGCGACACAGCGGCAGGCACCAGATTCCACCAGCGCCACGGGCTCTGGCGCGGTACGCGTGGCTCGCGAGCAATCGCCGCCAGTAGTCGTTCTCGGGTTCGCGGCGGAGGCGCGGATTCGGGAGCCGTTAAACTCAGCAGCGCCATGTCGCCACGCAACTCCTGTAGCTCGCGACGGCAGGTTGCGCACTCCTCCAGATGGTGCTCCACGGCGGCACGTTCCGCGGCGTCCAGTCCTCCCATGGCGTAGAGAGCCAGGTCGGCTTCGAGATGTCCGTTCGTATTCATGCGGCCAGTGCCTTCCGCAACGCCAGCAACCCTGAACGGATGCGAGTCTTCACCGTGCCGAGAGGTTGGCTGGTTTTATTTGCTATTTCGGAATGCGTGAGACCTTCGAAGTAAGCTAGCTCCAGTGCGTCACGCTGGTCTTGCGGCATGGCCGAAAGCAGGCTGCGGACCTTGTCCGCCGCCTGCTTTCGAGAGACTTCGTTTTCCAGATTCGCGTTGATGGCGATCAACGGTTCTTCAGAGTCCTCTTGCGGGTGACGCCGTCGCAAACGGTCAATCGAACGATGGCGCGCGATCACCGCAAGCCATGCCACCAAGGCTCCGCGGCTGGCGTCAAACGTGTGCGGACTTCTCCATAGTTGCATGAAGACATCTTGCAGAACTTCCTCCGCCGCTGAAGTGTCGCCCAGCACGCGGTTTTTAAGGAGTAAGCTTTTCCAGTTCCAGGTGTAAGGAATGGCGTAAGCGCCGCCACCGCCGATTTCGGGCCGTTGTACACAGCGTTCAGTCCGTCCGTCTGCTCGAAGAGCACGTTGTTGGCTGGGTTGCTGTTGGAGATGACTCGTCCCAGAACCCTATGCTCGCACTCCACTCCCATGATGGAGGCGGAAACCTTCGATAGATACACAAGCTGCTCGGGAGAGTACGTGGCATTCAGGTTCTTGCGTTGCGACTGCTGGCCTTGGAGCGACGCAGCCATCCTTCCAAATTCCTGAATCGCGTTCAGGTATGCGCCAATGAACGCATTCTCCAGCGCGTTCAGCAGTCCGGTGAAGGAGCCAATATCCTCGAATGATTTTTCCGCGAAGTAAAAAGTCTGCACAGGATCCTTCGCGGGGGTTTGAATCTTGAGCAGACTTCGCAGAAGATCGGCATGGCTGATCTCTTCCGTAAGCGCAGCCTGCAGGTACTCCACATTGCCGGGATTGCCCTTTGAGCCGGGGTGATCGGCAGTTCCGCCCGGACCTGCCAGATTCGGGTCTTGAATTACGGGACCGATCAGCCCGTTGTAGTAGAAGGTGGTGGCCAGGTCTTCGGCAATAAGCGCGGCCGTGGCAATTTCGGCGACCGTATCTTTATCCTGCGCGGCTTCCTGGGCTGTTTCGGACGCTGACTCATGCTCGTCGGCGCGTGCCGGAGTCGAGAGCGACCCCAGCATTATCGGAGCGACTGCGGCGCTGAGTCCCGCCACGCCCACGCCTTTTAAGAACGTGCGGCGAGCCACAAGCTGTTCGCTAATTCTGTAAAACTCGTCTGGCAGATGAGTAAAATCCATTTGCTTCTCCCTGTGATTTGGCTCCTCCAGACTTCGAAGACGTTCTGCCGAACTTCTTATCAAGATTTGCCCGTTTTCGTATGGAGTACGAGTCAATCGCCTCCACTGGATTGCCTGGCACAGAAATAATCGTGAGCAGGACAGCTACTCCCGTACGAGTTCGCGTAGCAGGGCAGGGCCTTCGGGAGACGTGCGGCGCGGGTATTCATTCTCCGAATATGAGAAGATTAAGCTTCACTACGCACGCAAATGAGCTACACAGAAAGCAATGCCTATGTCCGCAAATGGCGGTGACAAGTCGAGATACAATCGGCTCCGGAAACAAAAGCTCTTGAAGCGCCTGACCAAGGCAAACGTAACGGCCGCACGTGTCGCGACCGCAGCTCCCGTTGAGGGAGAAGTTGTTCCCGTTGCCAAAGCCGAGTCGGTACAGCCCAGCAACTAACCAGTTACGCGCTCGTCCCAAGCCCCGCCGGGCCATCTCGCGCGGGGCTTTTAGACCGGAATCGCGGAAGGTGTATCCGGCAAAGTAGCCGGACGCTCTTCCGGCGGTGATATCACCAGATATACCAACCTCAGAATGGGCCTAGCTGCATCCGCATCCCATCCGGGCACCTGCGTTTATACTGAATGCCTATGCTGCGAGTCCGATTTGCGCCCTCACCCACGGGCTTCCTTCACGTGGGCAGTGCGCGTACGTTTATCTTCAATTGGCTGTATGCCCGCCACAACGGCGGCACCATGGTGCTTCGCCTGGACGACACTGATGTCGAGCGCAACTCTGACGCCAGCGTCACCTCCATCTTTGACGGTCTTCGCTGGCTCGGCCTCGGCTGGGACGAGGAGTACAAGCAGTCCGAGCGTCTGGCCTTACATCGTCAAGTTGCTGAGGCCATTTTCGCCAAGGGCCTCGCGTATCGAGACTTCACACCCGCCCACGCTGGTGAGAACGATCAGTCCGCGCAGGGCGCCTGGCTTTTCAATCCCGGTATGCGCGAACTTTCCCGCGAGGAGAGTGATCGTCGTGCCGCTGCCGGAGAGCCTTTCGCGCTGCGCTTCCGTGTTCCGCGCGAGCAGAATCGTGTGCTTCGCTTCATAGATTCCGTCTACGGCGAGCAAACCAAGCTGGCCGACGAGGTCGAAGACTTCGCCCTGTTACGCAGCGATGGCATGCCGACCTATCATCTTGCCTCCTGCGCTGACGACGCCGACCTTCGCATCAGCCACATCATTCGCGGACAAGATCATCTCTCCAACACCTACAAGCACTTGCTGATCTTTGAAGCCTCGTCTTTGGCAACCGGGGCTGAGATACCGCAGTTCGCACATCTGCCACTGCTGGTCGCGCCAGACGGCACAAAACTCTCTAAGCGCCGCCATGGGCCTGTTGTTTCTGTCACCACTTATCGTGACGCGGGCTTTCTGCCAGAGGCGTTTATAAACTTTCTCTGCCTGCTCGGCTGGTCGCCAAAGAATGATCGCGACTTCCTCGCCTTGCCTGAACTGACTTCGGCCTTCACCTTTGAAGGAGTGAACCGCGCCAATGCCGTGGTGAATTTCAGCGAAGAAGACCCGTTTGATCCTAAAGCTGTCTGGCTCAATGCCGAGCACATTCGTGCGCTCCCCGTTGCCGATCTTGCCGGGCGCCTGCTGCCGTTCCTGCAACAGGCAGGTCTGGCGGCAACTCCCGAAAAGCTTCTGGAAGTGGTGCCGTTGATTCGTGAGCGAATGAAATTTCTGCGTGATGTGACAACCGTCGCGGACTTCTTCTTCGCCACCCAGTTGCCGCCGTATGATGGCCTTGAGCTGATTCCGCAAAAGGGTGACGCCGCACTGGCTAAGAAGATTCTTGCCGAATCCGCAACGGTGTTGGCCGCGACGTCCTTCGATCATGCAACGCTGGAAGCTTCGTTGCGCGCTTCGGCCGAGCGGCTCGGCCTGAAGGCTGGTCCAATGTTTCAGCCCATTCGCGTTGCGGTTTGCGGGCGCAAGAATGCCCCGCCGCTTTTTGAGACCATGGAAGTGCTGGGACGCGAGCTGTGCCTGGAGCGCATTGCACAAGCCGAGGCCCGGCTCGCATAAAAAGTTTTGCAGCCTGTCGTGCTGCCTGTTTCCTACATAGAGGAATGTGAATATGGCTACTACAAAACCGGAAAAAGCTGCCGAAAGCACATCGGCTGAGTCCCCCCGCCCCTCCAACTTCATCCGCGAACTTTTCATTGAGGATTTGAGGACGAAGAAGTATGGGGACGCCGTTGTGCAAACGCGCTTTCCACCGGAGCCAAATGGCTACCTGCACATTGGCCACGCCAAGGCCATCTGCCTGGACTTCGGTTTGGCCGACGAGTTCGGCGGCCTCACCAACCTGCGCTTCGATGACACGAACCCCGAGAAGGAAGAGCAGGAGTACGTCGACTCCATTCAGACCGACGTACGCTGGCTGGGCTTTGAGTGGGACCGCCTCTGTTATGCCTCTGACTACTTTGACCAGCTATTCGAGTGGGCCCAGCTGCTTATCAACTCCGGCAAAGCCTACGTCGACGACCTCAGCGCTGAAGAGATTCGCGAGCATCGCGGCACCCTCACCGAGCCCGGTAAGAACAGTCCGTATCGCGATCGCACTGTCGAAGAAAACCTCGACCTTTTCCTGCGCATGGCAAAAGGTGAGTTTCCGGATGGCACGCGGGTGCTCCGCGCCAAGATTGATATGGCGTCGCCCAACTTAAACATGCGCGATCCCGTGATGTATCGCATTCTCCACGCGGAGCATAACCGTACGGGAGATAAGTGGTGTATCTATCCCATGTACGATTTCGCCCACGGCCAATCCGATTCGCTGGAAAAGGTGACGCACTCCATGTGTACCCTGGAGTTTACCGACCACCAGCCGCTCTACAAGTGGTACATCGAGCAGCTCGGCATCTTCCCGTCGCAGCAAATTGAGTTCGACCGCCTCAGCCTCACCTACACTCTGCTCAGCAAACGCAAACTGCTGCAGCTTGTGCAGGAAAAGCGCGTCAACGGCTGGGATGATCCGCGTATGCCAACTCTCTCCGGCATTCGCCGCCGCGGCTTCACCCCGGAGGCGATCCGCAATTTCTGCGCCGCCATCGGAGCCTCACGTACCAACGGTTCCACTGACATCGAAATGCTCGAGCACTTCCAGCGCGAAGACCTCAACAAGCGTGTGCCTCGCGCCATGGCCGTGTTGCGTCCCCTCAAGGTAGTGATTGAAAACTATCCCGAGGGGCAGGAAGAGTTTGTCGAAGTGGCAAACAATCCAGAAGACGCCGCCGCCGGGCTACGTCAGGTTCCGTTCTCGCGTGAAATCTATATCGAGCAGGACGATTTCCGCGAAGTCCCTCCGCCGAAGTATTACCGCCTTTCACCTGGCAAAGAGGTCCGCCTGCGTAATGCCTACTTCATCACCGCAAAAAGCGTAGTGAAAGACGAAGCCGGCAACGTTGTTGAAGTGCATTGCACGTACGACCCAGCCAGCCGGGGCGGCAACTCGCCCGATGGCCGCAAAGTGAAGTCCACCATTCATTGGGTCTCCGCCAAACACGCTATCGCCGCCGAAGTTCGCATCTATGACAAGCTCTTTACCAAGGCCGATCCAACCCAGCTTGAAGAGGGCGAAGATTTCATGGATGGATTAAACCCGAATTCGCTGGAAATTGTTAACGACGCTAAGCTTGAGCCATCGCTGGCCTCCGCAAAGCCGCAGGAGCGCTACCAATTCGAGCGCGTGGGTTACTTCTGTGTCGATCTCGACTCCGCGACTGATCACTTGGTCTTCAATCGCACCCTGCCGCTAAAAGATACATGGGCGAAGATCGAGAAAAAGGCCGGAGCATAGCCGGTGACCCACATCCGCCATTTTCGGCGGATGTGGGTCTCTAACGAGCTGGATTGCTCATTTAATTTGGGCACCAGTCTCTCTTAAGGCAATTGTCTGCAAGCTCCTGGTGTCGTAACCAGCATCTCTTGTTACAATCGCTCGGTGTCCACTTCCAGCGAGCAACTGCCCGCACAGCCCGCATCGCGCCCATGGCCGCTCGCTCCCGAGCCTGAGCCTGTCTTCGGACTCCTCTCAGTCGTTCTAGCTTTTACTACCATGCTGCTGGGCGTTTTCTTGTGCGGCGCAGTGGCCATCGCCATCGCCCAGCATACCGTCGCCTTCGGGCACCTTCGCCCAACCGAGCTGGCGGCCGAGCCACGCGTACTCCTGCCCGCGCAACTGGTAGCGTACTTCCTGCTGCTGGCTTCGCTCTGGCGTCTCTTCTCCCATCACTTTCATACAGGATTTTTCCGCGCTCTCTCATGGCGCTGGCCTGCGCGCTGGTGGAACTTCCTGGTCGCTGGAGTGCTGCTTGCGGTTGCGGTTCAGGTGGTCTCACATTTGCTGCCCACACCGCCCCAGTTGCCCATTGACAAGCTGATGCGCACGCCGCTCGATGCCTGGCTGTTATCCACATTCGGCGTGCTGATTGCGCCGTTCGTGGAAGAGGTTCTCTTTCGCGGAATGCTGTTTCCCGCACTGGCCCGTCGCATCGGAGCGCTGCTTTCTCTGCTGGCTACCTCTGCGCTTTTTGGTGCAATTCATGCACAGCAACTGGCCGGAGCCTGGGTTCAAGTGACTCTGATCGTGCTGGTAGGAGTCATACTTACGGCGATCCGCTGGCGATATCACTCACTGGCATGCTCCACGCTGGCGCACGTGGCCTACAATGCCACTCTGTTCATCGCACTGTTTGTGCAGACACGCGGCTTTACCCATCTCTCACTGCACTAACTTGAACACAGTGAGTCCTTGCCGCCGCTGTCGCATCTTGTTAAGGTGAATCGCATGTCAGACGCACGCCAGCAACTCCTTAGTCTCATCTCGCAGCAGTCCTTCCGCTTGGGACAGTTCAAGCTCTCCAGCGGCGGCACCAGCGATTACTACATTGATTGCCGCACCACTACGCTCCACGCCGAGGGAGCGCGCCTTACGGGCCGTGTCTTTCTCGATGAGATAGAACGTCGCGATTGGCGTCCGCAGGCCATCGGTGGCCTCACCATGGGCGCCGACCCTATCGTCGTTGCCGTCGCCATGCTCAGCGCGCAGGAGGTGCAACTCCGCGCAACGGACGTAGCTGCCACCAAGCCGCACGAACTCATTCACGGTTTTCTGGTGCGCAAGTCCGAGAAGGCTCATGGCACCGGGCAGCGCGTTGAGGGTTTTCGCGAAAAGGGTGCGCGCGTCGTCATTGTGGATGATGTTTGCACGACCGGAGCCTCCACCGTACAGGCCATTGAGGCCGCAATTGAGTTTGGTTTTGAGATTGTCGGAATCATGTGCCTGGTGGAACGCGAGGAGTCGCTCGGCCGCCCCGCGGTAGAGAGTGCTGCTGGTGGCGTGCCCTTCGTCTCCATTTTTACGGCGGCCGAGGTGCGCGCCGAACACGTTCGCCATCCTCACTGATGGATCGTGGCGGCGCGGGCATTGTCTGGGAACCCGTGTCGGAATACCATAAATCAGCGCCGCTGAGCTGGCGGCCTTTGGGAGTGCTAGTTATGATGTTCGGCAAACTCGGTCTTGTCATGGTTGTAGTGCGCGACATGGAACGGAGTGTCGCCTTTTATCGCGATGTGCTCGGCCTCAAGCTTCTCATCCACCAACCAAACTGGAGTCAGTTTGACGCTGGCAACATCCTCATCGGTCTTCACCCCGACGGCGAAGAGGTGAAGGTCAGTCCAACTACCGGCATGAGTATCGGAATTTATGTAGACGATATGGACAAGGCGGTGACCGAAATCCGGCGTCGCTTCGGCAAAATTGCCGTTGGTCCCCGTCAGGATCCGTTTGGCCGCTGGGCCTTGGTCTTTGATCCGGACGGCTACAGCATTCAGATCATCGAGATGGCGCGGGGCCTCCGGGCTCAACACAAGCTTCCGCCGCAACCGAGTCAGGAATAGCAGGAGCGCCGAAGCTGTGTCCTACAAGGTGTGGGTACGCTTCTCGCCCAAACGAAATCCCTCCGCGGAAGCGGAGGGATTCGCGTAAAGGCGGCGTGCTTATCTGGTCTGCGCGCTGTGGTGATGATGGTGGTGGTGACGATGATGGTGCTTGGCGGCAAAGGCAGGCAGGGCTGCGCTCAACAATAGAACTCCAGCCAGTACGGCGATCAAAGATTTCTTCAACTCAAATTCCTCCCACGAACGCCCTCGGAGCGTCCACTTTGTTTCTAGCACTTTACTCCTTATTCCCGCCACTGATTAAGGTATTTTAGTTTCAAACTCCAGCCAACCTTCTTCGCTGTGAGGGGTTTCGCTCCACAATTACGCGCCAGACCATTTACACTAACCTCAACTTATTACATGGGACGAATTCTGTGCTTGAAACACTGAAGTGGACGGACTCTGGCGTTTTATTTATCGACCAAACCAAGCTGCCAACCGAGGAAGTCTGGGTTAACTGCAAGAAGTATGAAGCGGTTGCAGACGCGATTCGGAACATGATCGTGCGCGGTGCTCCGGCCATTGGCGTGGCAGCTGCCATGGGCATTGCCTTGGGTGCACGCGACCTGGACGTAACCAGCATCTCAGAGTTCCGCAACGGCATTGGACAGATCTGCCGCGTCATGGGCGAAACCCGTCCTACCGCTGTAAACCTCTTCTGGGCCATTCGGCGTATGCAACGCCGCTTTGAGGAAGTGAGCGGACGCCCCATCCCGCTCATCAAACAGGCCCTCATCGACGAGGCAATCGCCATCTACGCTGAAGACATTGCTACCAACCGCACCATGGGTGCCAACGGTGCGCCACTGCTGCCGCAAACTGGCGGCGTGCTCACCCACTGCAATGCAGGAGCCTTGGCAACTGCTGGTTACGGCACCGCGCTGGGCGTAATTCGAGCCGCCGTGGAAGCGGGGAAAAATATTCACGTCTTTGCCGATGAGACCCGCCCCTTTCTGCAAGGCGCGCGCCTCACCGCATGGGAACTGATGAAGGACAATATTCCCGTCACCCTGATCGCGGATAACATGGCGGGAGCCATGATGGCACAGGGCAAAATTCAAGCCGTGATCGTAGGTGCGGATCGCATTGCTGCCAACGGTGATACGGCCAACAAAATCGGAACTTACTCGGTGGCAATCCTCGCCCGCGAGCACGGCATCCCCATGTACATAGCAGCCCCGTTCTCCACCGTGGATATGGAAACCCCGGACGGCTCCGGCATTCCTATCGAGCAGCGCGCCGCTTCAGAGGTGACGCACATCGCAGGGAAACAAATGGCTCCCACCGGAGTGCTGGTGGAAAATCCCGCATTTGATGTAACCCCCGCGCGCTACATCACGGCCATCATCACTGAGCGCGGCGTGGCCACCGCACCGTTTCTGGATTCGCTCCAGCAGCTCTCGGATATGAAGCCAGTACTCGCCTAGCAAATTCGCGCAGGCCAAAACACAGGGCAGCCTTCGCGCTGCCCTGTTCTATTGGCTCTCTCAGTCTTGAAGTCACGCCGGGTTTGCTTCCATAAACGCGTCGATCTGCAATGCCTCGTCGTGATGTAAGCGGAAGCTGGCCGCCGGAAGTATTCCATCCACTTGATCCGCGCGTCGTGCGCCTACAATCGCGGCGGTCACCGCAGGATTGCGCAGCGTCCACGCGATTGCCACCACCCCAGGCTGCACGTTGTGTGCGTTGCCAATCGTGCGCAGCAATTCAACCAGTTTCAGATTGCGCGCGAGCTTCGGCTCCTTGAATTGAGGAGCGCGACGACGCCAATCGTCTTCAGGCATTGCGGCAATGCGCTCGGCTGTCATCTTGCCCGTGAGCAGCCCACTCGCCATTGGAGAATAGTTGATGACGCCAATGTTGTTCTGCTTGCAGAAGGGCAGTATCTCTTTCTCCACCGCCGAACTCAACAACGAGTACGGCGGTTGCAGTGAAGTGATCGGCGCGACCTTCAACGCGCGTTTCATCTGCTCCACGTTGAAGTTAGATACTCCGATGTAACGCAGCTTTCCCTCTTCCTTGATGCGCGCCAACGCCTCCCATCCTTCTTCGATCTCGGACTCCGGCTCGGGCCAGTGAACCTGGTACAGATCAATCGTGTCCACCTTCAAGCGTCGTAGCGAATTTTCCACTTCTTCGCGTACGGAATCGCGCTTGAGACTGCGATAAATCTTGCGGTCTTTATCCCAGCGCATTGAACACTTAGTGAAGACGTATGGCTTGTGCTTGGTCGCGGCCAGGGCCTTGGCAACAATTTCTTCCGAATGTCCCAGGCCATAAATGGCAGCGGTGTCAATCCAGTTCAGGCCGCCATCAAGAGCACGCAGAATTGCGTCCACCGACTCGCGGTCGTCTTGCGGTCCCCAGCCAAAGTCCCAGTTGCCGCCCCCGATTGCCCATGCGCCAAAGCCAATCGGAGTAATTTTCAAATCGGAGTTGCCGAGCTGACGGGTTTCTAAAGAAGTGCGATTTTCGATTGATGTAGTCATACCGCGTTGGATGCCGTTGCACCGGTCAAAGAAACACAACTATGCGGCACTCAGCTTCTGTTCACCGTGGTGCCCGCGTGCGCGCAAATAATCCTGCGCAGCGTGGTAGCCCTCCATGGTGCCAACATCCATGTAGCGTTCGCCCACGGCTGTGCCACGCACGGGATTTCCGGCTGCGATATATGCGTTCAGCAGATGCCCAAGGTACTCATCCTCGCGATGTCGCGACTCCCACAGCATTCGAAGATCGTGGAAGGCACGACCGGAGGCGGTCACCGCGCCCCATATCCAATTCGTTCCGGGGTTCGGCGCCTTCACCTCGACGCGCGCCACGCGCCCCTGTTCATCGCAGAGCACGGCATCGAATGCACTTGGATTCTCAACGGGGAAAAGCACGAGGTTTACCGCGGGGCCTTGCTCCTCGGCGGTGCGGAACGCATTTTCAGGAAACCAGATTGTATCCGGAAGGCCGATGAGCACCTGCTCCTCCGGACGCACGAACGGTTCGGCGCGAAAGATTGCGTCGCACAAACCGCGCGGTTTCTGCTGCACTGCATAAAATATTTCCGCCGCGTAGTCCCGCTCTGCGTAGTAGCGCACAATGTCGCTCTTCTCGGCAGAAATCACAATACAGATCTGGCGCGCACCGGCGGAGATCATGCGCTCCACCAGATACTCAGAGACCGCCTTCGGGCGCTCGACGCCCTCGACGTGACGCGAGCCGACGGGCAGCAATTCCTTGCTGCAGCCGAGCGGTTGAATGCGCAGGCCTGCTCCGGCCGCAGGAATGATGCCTATCACGCGGTCTCCAGTTGTGCCTCTCCGGGCGTGGAGGAACGGGCGGCCTCGAAGGCAGAGAGCAAGGTGAGCGCGCGTTGGTATCCGGTGTGTTCGTCAAGAGTACGCTGGCGTGCAGTGCGCGCCATACGTTTCAGCTCCGTATCGGATTCGTCGAGTGCGCGCAAAACGTCTGCTGTTTCATTGGCGACGAGCACCTCACTGCGAGGATCGAAAAACGAGTCGAGGCCGCGGAACCAGTCCGTCACAATCGGTGTGCCACAGGCAGCGGCTTCAAAGAAGCGTCCCGAAGGACAAAAACCGCTGGCCGCCATCTCTGCCCGCGTAAGGTTCAGAGTGAGGCGGGAAGAACAGTACATCGCCGGATGTGCCGCGGGTGCAAGGTGCTCCGTGTGCTGCACATTTACTGGCCACTGCCACTCTCGAGGGTAGAGCGACCCAGCCAGAAGAAAGCGCGAAGAGGGCCGCTGTCGCGCAGCTTCCAGGAACATGGAATCCAGCTTCGCCTGGCGATCCTGCGCATAGGTGCCCATATAGCTGAGCTCGCAACGCAGATCCGGAGAAGGATGCACGGGACGGTAAACATCCGGGTCTACGCAACCGAAAAGTGGACGCGCAATACGCGCGCCAAAATCACGCTCCAGGCTTCTCAGCGCTTCACCGCCCGTCCAGGAAAGTACGAGATCAAACGCCGGAATCTGGTTGGCGCGCAAGTAGTCAAGATCTCCCGTAGCGAGGCGGCTCAGCGTAATCGGCGTATCAAGATCGTAGTAAACCCTGAGCGGGCCGCTCAGCGAGAGAAGTTCGTCGGCGATCATTGCGCCCTCAGGCACGTAGCTGGCGGTGATCACCACGTCGGACTCGGCAGCCTCAGCCATGGCCTGTTTGCGAATCGACTCCCACGAGTCATAGAGTTTCAGGTCGCAATATCCGCATTGTGGCAGGTCGCGATGGTGCGCATAGTAGGGCACGTCGCGCTCGTAGAACGTGACACGATGCCCAAGACGGTGCAGGGCGCGCAGGATTGCCCGGTACGGAGTAGCGTGACCGTTCCCCCACGAGGACGACAGGGTCAAGCCGAAGAGTGTGATCTTCAAAGGCGCACCAACCTCCACAGCACCGGCCCGATGTTGGAGGGGCACAACAGGTCCTGCTCTCCTTTGGATGTGAATCACGCGTCAAACGTTTGCTGTTACTCAAATGATTAACGAAGAAGAAAGAAGCAACCTGCAGCTACAAACGTTAACAGGGACGTGACCGAAGTCGCGTCCCTGTTGAGTCTTCTTGCGAATAGCCTGTACTAATTCAGCTTTGCGTCCAAGGAAATTTCCGTGTTGAGCACGCGCGAAACAGGGCATCCTGCCTTGGCGTCAGCCGCGGCTTTCTGGAACTTCGCATCGTCTGCGCCAGGAATCTTGGCATGCAGTTCAAGATGAATTTTAGTGATGGTGAAACCCGCGTCGGTTTTTTCAAAGGTGAGCGCGGCCTTGGTATCAATAGCGTCGGCCTTCAGTCCAGCTTTATCCAGCTCGGCTGAGAGCGCCATAGAGAAGCATCCGGCATGTGCCGCCGCAATGAGTTCCTCTGGGTTGGTGCCCACGCCATTTTCAAAGCGCGTGCCGAATGAGTATTGCGTCTGCGAGAGGACTCCGCTTGCGGTGGTGACCGTCCCTCGTCCGTCCTTCAATCCGCCCTGCCAGTGGGCGCTTGCCGATCTTTGCATTGCGATGGCTCCTGAGGTGCGCGCTGAGTGGCGCGACCGTTCATACTACATCTTTGACTACAGAATGGGATGCTGGCAGGAGAGGAAACGTCGCGATTTGTAAGAACAACCATTAGGCATAAAGTTAATTGTGGAATAACGAAAGTTTACTAGATAGTAAATTGTTCAATGGGTGCGAGATGATGTACCACACAGTAACACAAGCACCTAAGAGCGATTAACCAGATGGAGAATGGTTGCCGGGGAGTTTGGCCGGAGGCGAATAGGTTTCGCAACTCGGGCATGGTGAATTTATACTTTCCGGCAACTACTATGATGACTACAAAACAATGGCTGTGTTGCGCGGCGGCTCTTCTTGTGTCTCTTGCGGCTGGTTGCAAGCACAATGAGAAGGAATTCAAACCCAGCAAGCTCGCTTCCGGGTTGTTCAGCGGGCAGAGTCTGCAAACGGTGGAGCGCAAGCTTGACATGATGGCTGGAAACTTCGACGTAGTTGTGGACCGCACGCCGCTGCCGAGTGACACGCGTCCGCCATACCGGCTTCTGGTAATTTCAAAGAAGAATCAGCGGCTGATCGGTCAGAGCGGTGAACTGGTGTTCACTTTTTTCAACGACCGGTTGATGACCACACAGTTTTATCCGGTGGACATGGACGCGGCGCGCGGAGCGATGGATGCAGAACAGCAGGTTTCCCTGCGCGGCGGCGAAGGCCACATTGAGCCTTCCACACGCGTCTGGGTGGGCAAGGATGAGAATGGGCGCAGCTACATCGGCTGGATTGACAAGTCACTGCAAGCCGAGCAGGATGCGTGGGTAAAACAGTACGGGCAATAGGCCGGCTCGAATATACAAGCGAAGCCAGGAGTGAGATGACCCCGACCGATCTGAATAAGCTGCGTACGCAGATTGATGCCCTTGATGAACAGCTGGTGGACCTTTTCAACCAGCGCGCCCGTTGCGTGCTGGAAATTGGCCGCTACAAGCAGGCCGCGCACTTGGCAGTGTACGAGCCGAAGCGCGAAGCCGTGGTGATGGCGAACATTGCACGCTGCAACAACGGTCCGCTGCCGGACGAAGAATTGGCGACAATCTATACCGCGATTTTGGCGTCGATGCGGCGGCTGCAATCGCCTGATCTGCTGGAGCGGCAGTGATTCCTGAGCCTGCCAAAATGCAGCGCGTGTGCTTGATCGGCCTTGGGCTGATGGGTGGCTCACTGGGGCTCGCCTTGCGGCAACGCGGCCTGGCGGCTCACGTAGTGGGTTGCGGACGCGAAGCGTTGCTGCGCCGGGCAGTGGCGTTGGGCGCAATCGACTCAGGCTCGACGGACGCTGGCGAGGCCGCGGCGGAGAGTGATTTCATTTTTCTATGTACGCCGGTTGAGACCAGCATCCGACTGATGCGCGAGATCGCGCCCAGGCTGAAGCTGGGTGCGCTGATTACCGATGTTGGCAGCACAAAGCAGGCCTTTGCAGCGGCAGCGCGCGAGATATTCGGTGCTAAAGCAGGTGAGCGCGTGCTGCCCGGACACCCGTTGGCGGGACGCGAACTGAGTGGGTTGGAGCACGCGGCGGCCGATCTCTATGCGGGATGTGTGTGGGTCCTTACTCCGTTGGAGGAGTCTGCTGCGGCCTCGCACGCCCCATATGCCCACCATGAAACTCTACGGGCGACGATTGAGGCGCTTAGCGCGCGCGTGGTGTATGCCTCTCCTGAAGAGCACGACCGCATCCTGGCCTACACCAGCCATCTGCCGCAGATGCTCTCGACAGCTCTGGCGCTGACCTTGGAGAAGACGTTCGGGGCAGGGAATCCGGCGCTGGAGATTCACGCCGGTGGCCTGCGCACCATGCTGCGACTGGCGTTGAGCGATCCGGCAATGTGGGAGCAGATCGCGGCGAGCAATCCGGAGAACATCGCTGCGGCGCTGGAGTGCTTTGAGAGTGGACTGCGCAAGCTGCGCGAGAGCCTTGGTGATCCCGAGTTCCGCCGAAAGTTCGAAGAGGCGCGTGAGTTTGCAAAGCTTCTGAAGAGCTGATGATCGGATTTCCTCAATCGTAGATTTCCCGCTTCGGTTCTGCTTGCGTTTTTCCTGTCGACGTGGCAAATTCCTTGGGCAAAGTTCGCATGAAGAAATGCGACGAGCTTCGTGGGGAAGCCTGCATACACAAATCAAGAAAAGCGAGCCAAGATGAAGAAAGTCTTTGCGAACGCCGATGAGGCGATCTTTGACATTCCCGATGGAGCCACCGTCATGGTTGGCGGCTTCGGTCTGTGTGGTATTCCGGAAAACCTGATTGCTGCGCTGGAGAAAAAGGGCGTGCGCAACCTGGACACCATCAGCAACAACATGGGAGTGGATGATTTTGGACTGGGGCTGCTGCTGCGCAAGGGGCAGATTCGCAGTCACAAGGGAAGCTACGTGGGAGAGAACCGTCTCTTCGAGGAATTGGTTTTGGCTGGGAAGCTCGATCTGGAATTGATTCCGCAGGGCACGCTGGCAGAGCGGATTCGCGCGGGTGGGGCTGGGATTCCGGCCTTCTTTACGCCGACCGGCGTCGGAACGATGGTGGCCGACGGCAAGGAGACTCGCGAGTTCGAGGGCCGCACCTACGTGATGGAGAAATGGCTGAAGGCTGATTTCTCGCTGATCAAAGCGTGGAAGGGCGATACGTGGGGGAACCTGGTGTATCGCAAGACGGCGCAGAACTTCAATCCGATGATTGCCACGGCGGGGAAGATCACTATTGCCGAAGTGGAGGAACTGGTGCAACCGGGTGAGCTTGAGCCGGACCAGATTCACACTCCGAGCATTTACGTGCAGCGCATCTTCCAGGCGGTGGGCGAAGAAAAGCGGATCGAGCGGCGCAAGACGCGGAAAGTGGCCTGAGAGGAAATGATGAGCACTGAACCGAAGATCGACAAGCGTGAATATATTGTGCGGCGCATTGCCTGCGAACTGCGCGACGGCTTCTATGTGAACCTCGGCATTGGCATGCCAACCCTGGTTGCCAGCCACGTCCCCGCCGGAATGCAGGTTGTGCTGCAAAGTGAAAATGGAATGCTGGGCGTGGGACCTTATCCGCTGGAGAGCGAGGTGGATGCGGACCTGATCAATGCGGGCAAAGAGACCGTAACGGCGATGGCAGGCACGGCATTCTTTTCGTCGGTAGAGTCATTCGCCATGATTCGCGGCGGCCATGTGGATCTCTCCGTGCTGGGTGCAATGGAGGTGGACGCCGACGGCAATCTTGCCAACTGGATGATTCCGGGAAAGATGGTGAAGGGCATGGGCGGCGCCATGGACCTGGTGGCGGCGGCGCGGCGAGTGATTGTAGCCATGGAGCACGCGACCAAGGACGGAAGGCCGAAGATACTGAATCACTGCACGCTGCCGATTACCGGGCTTGGCGTGGTGGACACGATTGTGACGGAGATGGGCTACATTCGCGTCGAGAAGGGAAAAGGTCTGGTGCTGGAGGAGATTGCGCCGGGGGTAAGCGTGGAAGAGGTTCAGGCGGCTACGGAGCCAAAGCTGATCATCAGTCCCACGTTGCGCGAGATGCGCATGGTTTGATGTGGCCGCAGGCGGGACGCGGGCGCGCGTCAGCCTAGCATCTGGCTAATAAGCAGGCGGGCAAGGAGATATCCGACGCCAATGATGAACAGGGTTGCGCCGAGCAGGAGCGCGGCGTAGAAGCCTTCTTTGCCGGGGGCAGGCGGAGTGATGCCGAGATACAGGGCGAAGAAGTCATAGACTGCGGTCTGGAAGAAAGTTTTCCGGTGCGGCTCAGGTGTCGTCATGGAATCGCTCATAAGTGCGATTCCATCATAGCCGGGCTGCGGGTAAGTACCACTCGGAATTTTGACGAGAGGCCCTCCTTTTCAGACCGTGCAGAGTAACTGAAGAGAATCGAATGTGCCAATCGGGGCGGAGTTCGCCCCGGTCCGGAGTGGCGCGCACCGGAGGCTGGCTGTTACGCTGGCTGTTACGGACGGGCGAATGGAAGCTCTTAAACAACTCTTTGAACAACACTTTGGCTCCGCCGCGCTGAGGGTGCAACCGGTGCAGGGCGGGCTGGGTGGCTCCGGGCGCGTAATTGTGCGTCTTGCGAATGACGAGCATACGGCGATTGGCGTGATGCACGATGTACCTGAAGAGAATGCCGCCTTTTTGGAGTTTTCGCGGCACTTCCGGGCGCACGGGCTGCCGGTCCCGGAGATTTACGGCGCGGACGAGGCGGCAGGTGCGTACCTCGAAGAAGATTTGGGTGACACGACGCTTTTCCAGTTTCTGGCGCAGCACAGGCGAGGCGTGGAGATTGCTCCCGAAGTGGTGAGCGCGTATCGCAAGGTGGTGGAGATCTTGCCGCGCTTTCAGGTACAAGCCGGACGCGACCTTTACTACGGTGTGTGCTATCCGCGAGCGAGCTTTGATCGCCAGTCGATTGCCTGGGATCTCAACTACTTTAAATATTATTTTCTCAAGCTGGCTGGCGTGCCGTTCCATGAGCAGGCGTTGGAGGAGGATTTCGAGCGGCTGACGGAATTCTTGCTGAAGGCAGAGCGAGGGTATTTTCTGTATCGCGATTTCCAGTCACGCAACATCATGCTGTGTGATGGGCAACCGTACTTCCTCGACTATCAGGGTGGGCGGAAGGGTGCGCTGCAGTACGACATCGCGTCGCTGTTGTTTGACGCCAAGGCCGAGCTGCCGCCGGAGTTGCGTGGGCAGTTGCTGGATCAGTACCTCGATGCGCTTAGCGAGTACGTCAAGCTGAAGCGCGAGACATTCCTCGAACACTACTATGGATTCGTTTATGTGCGCATCATGCAGGCGCTGGGAGCATATGGCTTCCGCGGATTCTACGAGCGCAAGGCACATTTTTTGCAGAGCGTCCCTTATGCGCTCCGCAACGTGCGATGGCTGCTGCACAATGTGAAGCTCCCGATTGAGTTGCCGGCGTTGATGCAGGCTTTCACGGACATGGTTGGCTCGGAGAAGTTGCACGGACTTGCCAGTCCGGTAACGATGGCAGCGGAGGAGTTGACTGTCACCGTGACGAGTTTTTCATTCCATCGCGGGCCGGTGCAGGATGAGAGCGGCAACGGCGGAGGATTTGTTTTCGACGCGCGATGCCTGCCGAATCCTGGACGAGAGGAGCAGTTCAAGACTCTGACGGGACGCGACGCTGCGGTCATCGAATACCTGGAGCAGCAAGAGACGGTGGGGCGGTTTCTAGAAAGCGCGATGAACCTGGTGGAGGGGAGCGTCGCAGAGTACGAGCGGCGCGGCTTTCGCAACCTGATGGTTTCGTTTGGCTGCACGGGCGGGCAGCATCGGTCGGTGTATCTGGCGGAACAGGCGGCGCGGCGGCTTAAGAAGCGGCGCGGCTTGCAGGTGGTGGTGCGGCATCGCGAGCAGGAGATGTGGGTGCGATGAAGGCGATGATTCTAGCCGCTGGGTTGGGCACCCGGCTGCGACCGCTCACGAATGAGCGTCCCAAGGCGCTGGTGGAGCTCGGTGGACGCACCCTGCTGGAGATTACGCTGGAACGGCTGCGGAGCTTCGGCATCAACGAAGTGATCGTCAACGCGCACCACTTTGCAGAGATGGTGGTGGAGTATTTGCGAGCACATGACAACTTTGGCATGAGGGTTGAGATTTCTCGCGAAGAGGAACTGTTGGATACCGGCGGGGGGCTGAAGAAGGCGTCAGAGTTTTTCCTGCGCGACGGTGGCGACGAGCCTTTCGTAGTGCATAACGTTGACGTGCTCAGCACGATTGACCTGGCAGCGATGACGCGCTTCCACAGTGAGCACGGCGCCCTGGCAACACTGGCTGTGCAGCAACGCAAGAGTTCGCGCCAACTACTGTTTGATTCCGAGGGAAAGTTGTGCGGACGGCATACGGCAGGTGCTGAGGCGGAGATGGTGCGCGCGGCGGAGACCGTGGAAGAGCTGGCGTTTTGCGGAGTGCAGGTGCTCTCGCCGAAGATTTTCGCGCGAATGGATGAGGCGGTAGCGTTTTCGATTATTCCAACTTACCTACGGCTGGCGAACGAGAGCGGCGCGGTGTTGGGGTGGCGGGCGGATCACTACTACTGGCGCGACGTGGGAACCGAGGAGAGTTTGCGGCAGGCCGCGACTGAGCTGCAAGGGAATGTTATGAAGCTAGCGGGCAAGGGCGTAAACTAGAGATATGTCACGACAAAGTGAAGACCGCAATCGCGAGAAGTTCGCCGAGAAGATGCGCCAGAAAAACCTGGCCGCGAAGAACGCCAAACCGGCGGTGAAGAAGTCTCCTGCTCCTGAATCCACGGAGAGCAACAAGAAAGATTAGAGTTCTGCGGAAACAATGCGAGTTAAAAAGAAGAGGGCCGCTGATTAGGCGGCCCTCTTTCGTCTTCTCAGTACGAAATACTTGCTAGACCTTCACTGTCTGACCGTCACGCGCCAGGGTTGCCATGTGCAGTGCGGCTTCCTTGCCGGTACGGATGCAATCGGGAACGCCAATTCCCTTGTAAAAGTTTCCAGCAATGGAGAGACTCTGGATGCTCTTCAAGGTTTCGCCGATACGTTCGATGCGCTCCAGATGGCCGGGCGTGTACTGCGCCATTGCGCGATCCCAGCGATAGACTTTGACGAACCACGGTTCGGCCTTGAGTCCGGTGATTTGCTGGAGTTCTTTGCGGACTACTGCGGTGATCTCTTCATCGGTGAACTTGAGCACCGAGGCATCGTTGGCTCCGCCGAGGAAGCAGCGGACGAGCGCTTTATCGTCTGGCGCGCGGAAGGGGAACTTGGTGTGGACAAAAGTTGTGGCCAGCATACGCGTACCTTCGCTGCGCGGCACCAGGAATCCAAAGCCCGGAGGACAGCTCTTCAGATCCTCGCGCTTGTAGCCGAGCGTGACTGTGATGGAGGAGCTGTACTCAACCTTGCCGAGGTCGTCGGAGAGTTGTGGGTTGACGCGGGCGAGCATGGTCGAGGCGATGCGCGCGGGAGTAGCGAAGATCACAGCATCGAAGTGCTCAGGGCCGCGTGGCGTGACGAGTTCCCATCCGCCATCCTTTTGCGCGAGCTGGCTGATGTTCGTAGAGGTGTGCAGCCAATGCGGAGTGAGGCGCGCGACGATGGCGTCAATCATCTGCTGCATGCCACCACGAAGCGAACTGAAGAGCGGCTTGGGCGCGTATCCCTTAGCCTTCTGCATGGCCGCAAGTTTCTTGCGGCCGGCCAGCATGGCGCGGCAGAGCGAGCCGTAATTTTCTTCCATCTCTACAAACTTGGGGAGCACGGCGCGCACGCTGAGCGAGGCAGCGTCTCCACCATAAACGCCGGAGAGCAATGGGTCGGCAAGACGGTCTACGACCTCGGCTCCGAAGTGGCGCTCTACCATCTGCGCTACGGTTTCATCCTTGTGCACGGGTTGCGGCGGATGGAGTAACTCGCCGAGCATCTTGAATTTTGTGCTCCAGGAGAAGAGCCGCGTTAATGCGGTGGGAATAAGTTTGGTGGGGACCATGAACATCAGGCCGTCCGGCATGGGGACAAGGCGGCCCTTGACGAGAATATATGTGACACGCTGCGAGTCGTTGGATCCGATGAGATCGTTGGCGATACCGAGTTCGGCGCAGAGCTGGTTGGCCCAAGGCTTTTCGGTGAGAAAAGAATCGGGGCCGCCCTCGACGACGCAGTCGCCAATCTTGTCACTGAACATGACGCCGCCAAGGCGGTCGCTGGATTCGAAAAGAGAGTATTCAACAGGTGCGCCCTTGGCGCGTTCCTGTTCGAGATAATAAGCGGCACTGAGTCCTGAAATACCGCCGCCAATAATTGCGATACGCATATGAAAAAACTCCTCAATCTGTACTATGGTAGCCTTCCGCAAAGAATGGCGAAGGCCGTTATAAAAACTCAGGCGCGAGCCTCAGCCACCTAGACTGCGGCGGCGAGGCGGGTGCGCGCTAGTTGGGCCACTGCGCGGGCAAAGAGCACGGAGTCATTGAGCGACTCGGCGCGTGACAACGTGATGCCGTGCGCGGCGGCAAATCCCCTGAAGGCAATGTCCACGTCATAGAGCACTTCGACGTGATCGCAGACGAAGCCGATGGGCTGCACGAAAAGATACTTGTGCCCGGCCGCCGCCAATTCCTCGATAACGCTTTCGACGGTGGGGCCAAGCCACTCTCCGCCGCTCATGCCCTGGCTCTGGAAAGCGAAGCGCCAGTGTCCGGAGATTTCTGGAACGCTGGCAGCGACCAACTGGGCGGTCTCACGAGTCTGCCGCTCGTAGTCGTCGCCAGCCTCGATGGTACGGACGGGCACGCTGTGGGCGGTGAAGAGAACGGGTACGGGCGCGTTGGCCTCGAGACATGCGCTCGACCAGCCGTCTCGCAGCTTCTCGGAAAAAGCACGGATGAGCAAAGGCTCTGAGTGCCACTCCGGAACGAAGTCCACGGTGAAGGGGGCGTTTCCCGTCTCCCCAATTACCGCGCGGCGATAGAGGCCGACGCTGGTGCGCGAATTGTGTGGCGCAAGGCAGATGGCGAGAGCGTGAGTAATTCCATCGGCAGCCATCTGCAAAACGGTGTCTCGGATGTACGGCTTCCAGTTGCGCATGCCGACGTAGGTGGGCATGCCAAGCTCCTGCGCTATACGAGCCGATTGCTGGAAGGTGATTTCAGTGAGCGGCGAGCGCCCGATGAGCGAGTAACGATGCTGAATCTCCGCGACAACAGCGGGCGGAAGCGGCCGTCCGCTGGTTACGTTGGCCAGATAGGCCGGAATCTCCTCGATTAAATCGGGAGTTCCATGCGCAAGCAGCAGGACGGCGGGCTTCTGCATGATTATCGGGACCCGGCAACGGCGCCACGAAGCCGCGCCGAATACTCCTGTACAAACTTTGCCAGGTTCTTCACATTCTCGACCGGGGTCGTGGGCAGAATGCCATGACCAAGGTTGAAGATGTGACCGGGGCGTGCGGCGGCCAAATCAAGAATGGCCTTCGCGCGCTGTTTGATCTCTGGCCACTCCGCGAAGAGAAGGACGGGATCGAGATTGCCCTGAACGGCGGGACGATCTTTCATCAACGCCCAACCCACATCAAGAGGAACGCGCCAATCGAGTCCGATGACATCGGCTTCCGTCTCGTTCATGGAGGACAGCAGTGTGGTGCTGTCAGTGCCGAAGTAGATGATGGGCACGCCAGTCTTCTTGAGCGCGGAGATGAGCTCCTTGGTGCGAGGCAGGACGTATTTGCGGTAGTCCTCCACGCTAAGGCAGCCAACCCAGCTATCGAAAACCTGGATGACATCTGCGCCAGCCTTGACCTGATCGGCAATATAGGCGGCGAGGATGATGTTGAGCTTGCCCAGCAGCTCGTCCCAAACCTGGGGCTGGTTGTACATGAACTTCTTGACTTCGACATAGTTGCGCGAGCCACTGCCCTCGATCATGTAGCTGGCGAGGGTGAAGGGGGCTCCGCAGAAGCCGATTATGGGAAGCTTGCTGCCCCAGTGCTTGACGCAGGTGGCAATCGCCTCAGAGACGTACCCCAGCTCGGGCGCGCCGTCCGTGGTGAGGACCTTAACGTCCGCCGCGGTGCGGAGGGGCTTCTCGATGACCGGGCCTTCTCCGGCGGAGAAGTGGAAAGGCAGACCCATGACTTCAAGGGGAAGAAGAAGGTCGGCAAAGATGATGGCGGCATCGACCTGAAGAGCTTCAGCGGCCGTGATTGTGACTTCAGCGGCCAACGCGGGCTTCTTGCAGATTTCGACAAGGGAGTGGTGCTTGCGGACTTCGCGGTACTCGGACATATAACGTCCCGCCTGGCGCATGAACCAGACAGGGGTCGAGTCGGTGGGAAGACCTTTACAGGCACGGACGAAGATAGAATTGGGGGCAGACATGAAGATTAAAGTTTAGCAGAGCGGGGAAATTGGCGCTTGTGATAGGGGTCACAGGGGAGCGGCTGAGAGTTGCTGCGGATACCGGGCAGGGCAAAGTCAAGAATGGAAAAGGGCATGGAGTCCGAACAGAACGCCATGCCCTTGGAATTTAGTGGCGGAAGTGTCTCACTCCGGTGAAGACCATGGCCAGATTGAGGCGGTTAGCTGCGTCTATGACTTCCTGGTCGCGGACGGAACCACCGGGCTGGATGATGGCCGTGGCTCCGGCTTTGGCAATGACCTCTACGCCGTCTGGAAAGGGGAAGAAGGCGTCGCTGGCTGCCACGGTTCCGGCGAGAGGCAGCACGGCTTTTTCGGCGCCGATGCGGGCGGAATCAACACGGCTCATTTGGCCAGCGCCAACGCCTACGCTCTGGCCGTCGCGGGCATAGAGAATGGCGTTCGACTTCACGTGCTTGCAGATCTTCCAGGCAAAGAGCAAGGCGCGCATTTCTTCGGCGGTTGGCTGGCGCGCGGTCACCACCTTGAGGTCGGCGTCAGTAAGGGAATAGACGTCGTTATCCTGCATGAGGACGCCACCGGAGACGTTCTTGAGCACCCACTTCTGCTTGGTATCCACAATCTCTACAAGGCGAAGGTTCTTCTTCTTGGCAAAGTTCGCCAAGGCTTCCGGAGTGAAGCCTGGGGCGGCGATGGCTTCGACAAAGAGCTTGGCCATCTCCTCGGCAGCTCCGGCGTCGATCACCTGATTGACACCGATGACCCCTCCAAAGGCAGAGATGGGATCGCACTCCAGGGCGCGCACATAGGCTTCGCGGAGAGTGGCACCCGTGGCAGTGCCGCAGGGATTGGTGTGCTTGATGATGGCGCAAACGGGTTCAGTGAACTCCTGTGCAAGATCCCATGCAGCCTGGAGGTCAACGATGTTGTTGTAGCTAAGCTCCTTGCCCTGCAACTGCTTGCCATTGGCGACTCCGCGGCCCGCGCCATCAGAGTAGAGCGCGGCCTGCTGGTGCGGGTTCTCGCCGTAGCGGAGGTCGGCAGCCTTGTGGAAGTGCAGGCGGAGAGTTTCCGGGAAGGCGGTGGACTGGCCTAGTTGGCTTATATCGAAGTGCCCAGCCTCGTCCACGGTAATTTCGGCGAGGGCATTGGCGATGGCGGTATCGTAGGCGGCGGTGGTAGCAAACGCCTTCTGGGCGAGCTTCCACTTGGTCTTGAGCGAGAGCTCACCGGAGTTGGCTTTGAGCTCGGCGGCGATGGATTCGTAGTCGGCGACCGAGGTGACGATGGCTACGTCCTGAAAGTTCTTGGCGGCGGAGCGGACCATGGAGGGTCCACCGATGTCAATGTTCTCGATGATCTCCTCAAAGTGCACGCCGGGCTTAGTAGCTTTCTTTTCAAAGGCGTAGAGGTTTACCACCAGCATGTCAATGGGCTCTATGCCGTGCTCGCGAACGGCGGCGACGTGAGCGGGATTCGAGCGTACGTGGAGGATTCCGCCGTGAACCTTGGGGTGGAGGGTCTTTACTCGGCCATCGAGCATCTCAGGAAAGCCGGTGAGGTCGCTGATGTCGCGTACGGTCAGCCCGGAGTCTCTCAGGGCTCGGGCAGTGCCGCCAGTGGAAATCAGCTCGACACCCTGGGAAGCTAGTTGCCGGGCAAAATCAACCAGCCCTGTTTTGTCTGTGACGCTCAGGATGGCACGTTTAATTCTCGACATGATTCCTCACTAAGACCGGGTCTTCCAGAGATAACTCCGGAGATATGTGTTTGGTGACCTGAGTGGACGGGCGCTGGGGCGGAACTAGTCCAGTTCCGATATCGGTCCGGTCTAGAATTCCTTGCGGGCACGGGCCTTGAGCTGTACCTGGCCACTCTTGACCATTACAGTGTACTCGACCGCCTGACACTGAAACTGGCTTCGGATATCGTCGGATTTTTTCTGCACGAAGGAAGCGAAGGCGTCAAAGGCTCCCAACGGTTGGCCCACAGCCTCGCGGGCGCGTACTACGGCCTCGTAAAGGGCAACGACTTCAATGACATCACTGGTAAACAGGAGGAAGCTCTCAGGCTCGGGCTCGGCAGCGGTGACGGGGGGGGGCGAGGGCTCATCGAGGTGTCCAAAGCCGCCCACACCGAGCAGGGTGTCCTGCGGACGTCGGTATCCTTCATCCTTGATTCTGGTTTTGCGCCGCCAGAGGTCGCTGAAAACAGCGTAGCGCTGGGCAATGGCGTTCAGGCGAAAACGCTGAGGAAACGTGAGCTTGCCGTTCTCCAGGTTGCGCTTGATGATGGACTGCACACGTGACTCAGTGTCCACGGGCGGCTTCTTGGAGCCGCCAGCAAAGTAGATATCAAACTCGATTTTGAGGCGCCGGAAGGAGTCTTCCAGCAGCATCAGCTCTTCATCGACAGTCACAGGCGTATGGGATAGCTGCCACGAAATGAATGAATTGGACGAGGTGCTATCGATTCGGAATATAGCACAAAGGGGCTCCGGAAATGCGGCCGATTCTGAGGGCGGAGGGATGGTTTAGCGGAGCACGACCGGGATGGGAAAGAAATTTGTGGCAACTACGTACCTCGCGTTGGTACTTAACACGCATCCAAGCTGGTATGTTTCACGGGGAAAAAATTCGGATTGCCATAGCCGACGACCATGCAGTGTTGCGTGAGTCGCTGCGTGCGCTGCTTGCTTCGCACCGTGATTTTGAGGTTGTGGGCACGGCCTGCGATGGCGTCGAAGCCTTGGAACTAGTTTCCAAGGAACACCCCGACGTGCTTGTCCTGGACCTTTTTATGCCCGGAACAGACGGCTTTGAGGTGTTGCGGCAGTTGGACCACGTCAGCTCGGGAGTAGCAAGCGTGGTGCTGACTGGTTCAGACAGCCAGCCTGACTACGTACAGGTGGTGCGCCTGGGTGCGCGTGGGTTGGTGCTGAAAGGTGAGACGCCGGAAAAGCTGTTCACGGCGATTCGGATGGTGGCGGACGGCGAACTGGCATTCAGCGACGATGTTGCCCAGGGAGTGCTGCTGGCAATGTCCGCTGAAACCCAGCCGGAGCGCGCGACCAACCTGCACCGGCTAAGCGAGCGCGAGAAGCAGATCGCCTTCCTCGTTGCGCGGGGAATGAAAAACAAGGATATTGCGGGGCAGCTAACGATCAGCGAAAACACGGTGAAGCGTCACCTGCAAAGCATCTTCAGCAAGACCGGCGCGAAAGATCGACTGGAGCTCGCAGTCATCGCGCTGACGGAAAACTCCAACGCAGCCTGAGTCTAGTCCTTGTCGGTCGCGATAATTGGCTGGCAGCGGCATCTGGGTGGCGCGAAAAACCCTGCGACATCGTCGGAACCTAGTCACGCTATTTTCACCACAGAGCGAGTTGCTAGCGGGTTGTGACCGCCATCTTCTTCACCATGGCCAGCACCAACTTACGGTCACTGTCATTCAGGTTGCTGGAGTAGCGGCGAATTTGAGAAAGAAAGCGCACCTCTTCTTCGCTGAGCTGGGGAAGGTTCTTGTTCGCGCCGTCGCCAGAATTGTCGGCAAAGAAGTGGCCGAGCGGAATCTCAAGAGAGCTGGCGATCTTGGCAAGGGTGTCCAGCGAGGGAACCGTGTGGCCGTTTTCGACACGAGATAGATAGCAGCGCAAGAGCCCTGTACGCTTCTCGATGTCACCCTGTGACATACCCTTCTGAACCCGGAAGTTACGTATAGTTTCGCCAATATTCATTTGATTTCGCTATTTTCCGCCGTGCGCATAGGCGCGTGAACTGCCAAATTGGGGGAGACTGCATGGTAACCATTGTGCAAACCTGCGCGCAAGAGAATTCTCTATCAAGTAAATGGCCGTCACAAAACTGTGTGATCCTTAGCACGCGAGCAGCAGGCTATTGTGCCGCAAATAATGAAGAGGACCGTAAGTGAGCAACTTGAGAGCGGACAGGAGTCGCACAGCCAACATCCAACTAACTAACATGAATATTATGCGAGCTGTTGTGTTCTGGATTGCAGTTGGGGGTTGTCTCTGCGCAGTGACGGCCAATGCACAGGAACCTGGGATGGAACCCACCGCGCAGGCGAAGAACACGAACGCTGCGGAATTTGCCGGGTTGCCGGATGCTCCGAGGCCGCCGCAGGCAGAGCAGTCCCCTGCCCCGCAGACACCGGAACAGGAACAGGGGAAACAGACGAAGCGAATTCTGGGATTGGTGCCGAATTTCCGTTCGGTGAGCGCGAACGTCCACTTGCCGCCACAAAGCCCCAAGGAAAAATTTAAAGCATTCACGCAGGACAGCTTTGACTACTCGTCATTCGTTTTCGTTGGTCTGCTTTCCGGAGTGTCGCAGCTACAGGGCTCGACGCCGGAGTTTCACACGGGTCCGTCGGCATTCGGGCGGTACTACTGGCACAACTTTGCCGATCAGACAGATGAGAATCTATGGGTCGGTTTCCTTTTGCCGGTAGCGTTGCATCAGGATGCTCGCTTTTATACGTTGGGAAGTGGACGTTCGGGCAAGCACAACGGATTAGCAAAACGTGCTGGGTATGCGTTCTCACGTATGCTGGTGACGAGGACGGACTCCGGTGGCAGCAGCTTCAACTTCAGCGAAGTAGTGGGGGCGGGAGCTGCCTCGGGAATTTCGAACCTCTACTATCCCAGTTCCAACCGCACGTGGACGAAGACCGGACAGCGTTGGGCGCTGAATGTGGGCATTGATGGCGCTACGTTCATCTTCAAGGAATTCTGGCCGGATCTGAACAAGGCAATCTTTCACACAAAGTAGGAATTCCGCCGTTTGAGTGCGAATACATTTGGGTGTATATAATTGGCCAACCTCTGTTTGTGACCGGTTACGCAACAACAACCAAGTCCGAGAAACATTCCTCCACCCCCTTTCCCTCTCTCCCCACGCTAGAACAACCAAGTTCGCGAAGCCTCTCACACATGTCTGTTCATCTGGTTAATCCGAGTGACAATTCCTTTGGAACTGCCGTCATCACACCGCGCTGGCTTTTCGTGTTGGCGGCAGCTACGCCGAGTTCTATGGGCGATCCGATTCTGGTTGACGAATCCCTGGAGCAACTGGATTCCAAGACCATCCACGCCGGTGATGTTGTCGGCATAAGCGTGCATACCGGAAACGCGTTGCGAGGGTATGAAGTTGGCAGGATTGCTCACGAGCGTGGAGCAACCGTCGTGTACGGCGGCATTCACGCGACTCTGTTTCCCGATGAGCCGTTCGAACGTGGGATGGCGGACGCGGTGGTCAAAGGCGACGGCGACGTCGCGTGGGGGCAAGTGCTGCGCGACCTGCAATCGGGTTGTGCGAAGCGGGTTTACGACGGCGGAAAGATCGATGGAGACCAGTTTGTCTCCGCCCGCTGGGACCTGATGCAGGCCGATAAGTATATGTGGGCGTCAGTGCAGACGATTCGAGGATGTCCGAAGCATTGCTCGTTCTGCTCGGTGTGGCGCACGGATGGGCAGAAGCCGCGGCAGCGGTCATTTGAAAAAGTGATCGATGAGATTGTCGATCTACGGCGCAGAGGATTCCGCTTTATTGCTTTGGCTGACGACAATTTTTATCCGGTGACGCTGACTGACCTTCGTCTGGCGCGAGAGCAGAACAACACGGAAAGATTGGAGTCGCTGACACAGACGCGCAATGAGCGATTTGCGCTGATGGCAGAGCTGGCGAAGCTACCGAAGGACATGGTGTTTTTCACCCAGATCACGATGGAATCGGCGGAAGATACGGAATACCTGGATGCGATGCGGAGAGCCAACATCAAGGGCGCGCTGGTTGGCGTTGAAGCGGTTACGCCCGAGGGATTGAAGGCGGTGTACAAGGACTTCAACCTGTCTGGCGACCGGTTGATTGAACAGCTGCAGACATTCAGGAAGCATGGTGTGCACGTGCTGGGATCGTTCATCTTCGGGCTACCAACGGATAAGCCAAGCACCTTTGGAGCCACCGTGGAAGTGGCGATCAAGGCAGGCGTGACCTTTGCGCAATTCGTCATGATGACGCCGTTTCCAGGGACCGTGGATTTCCTCCACTGGGAGAAGTCGCAAGCGGCGAATCCGACGATGGTTGATGGAACACCGATCACACGCTACTGGCTGATTCCGACGGCAATCAGGCCGAAGATGTTCACGCCGCATCCATTGATGGCTTCGGACGAGATACGTGAGCGGACGCAACGAGTGTGGGATCGTTTCTACGAGTTCGGCGCTATATGGAAGAGGTCCTCATGTACGCCGACTCTGCGCGCCCGCCTAGCGTTTGTGCTGCTATCGAAGCTGTATCGGCAGATGTATGCGGGAACGGGTATCTCGACCGACAGTGCGCGGCGTAAGAAGGCGAAGAACTCGGCGCGATGGATCGCGCGGCAGGCGCGCAAGGTGTTTCAGGCAAAGCCAATGCCCGAACTGGCATATCCGGTTTGGGAGCCACGCGCAAAAAGCCTCCCGCTGCTAACGCAAGTGAAGACGGTTCCAGCGGATTGATTCGGGTCGCGCAGATCGTTGCGCTTATCGTTCATTCCCAACTCGCGAAAGACTGTCTGAGCCGATGCGAGGCCTGTTGTAAGAGTGTGAGCTGAGGTATATAGGTGAAAGAGTCTTAGTGATTCGACGGTAGTTGCCGGACTGGGCTTCAGGATTCGGTATCTTCGGAGAAAACATGAAGGCTTTATTCACTTCCCTCCCATTGGTTCTCTGCAACATAATCGCGATCTTTTCCTGCGGATGCGGGAACTCCAATGTCGGCGTGAATCCTCCTATCCCTACGACAAACGTGTGGACGTGGATGGCAGGAAGCAGCACGTGGGGTGCGACCGGGGTTTACGGTGTGAAAGGCACTGGCGCGGCAAACAACACGCCCGGCGCACGGGAACTCAGCAGCGGATGGACTGACAAGAATGGCGACTTCTGGCTTTTCGGAGGTTCAATTGACTCGCCCGGTGTGGGCGTTGCTTCCGTGGGCAACGACCTATGGAGATACAGCGTTCCAAGCCAGGAGTGGACCTGGATTGGGGGTAGCAGTTCGGGGAATCAGGCGGGGATTTACGGGACGAAGGGCGTTGCTTCGGCCTCCAACATCCCTGGCGCTCGGGAAGCCGCTACCAGTTGGACCGACTGCTCCGGCAGCTTCTGGCTGTTTGGTGGCATCGCTTATGACTCGACCGGCGGATATGCTACTGACATTAACGACCTCTGGAAGTTCAATCCCGCTGAAGGTACTTGGACGTGGGTGAGCGGCAGCAATCTCAATGCTTTTAACACCGTTGAGAAGGGCATCTACGGCGTCCAGGGGGCTCCGGGCGCCGCGAATCTTCCAGGGGCGCGGGATGGCGCGAGTGGATGGGCTGACAGCAGTGGCAATCTGTGGTTGTTCGGTGGGTATGGCTTTGATTCGTCTGGCAACTTCGGTGCGATGAACGATCTTTGGGAATTTACTCCCGCTATGAATACCTGGACATGGGTAAGCGGAAGCAGCACGATGTTTGCAACTGGAAATTATGGAGTTCAAGGCGTGACTGCCGCGACCAACGTGCCCCAGGCGCGAGAACGTGCTTCACATTGGATCGACGGCAGTGGAAATCTCTGGCTCTTTGGCGGGATCGGCTGGACCGCGACTGAGGCAGGCATGCTAAACGATCTTTGGAGGTACAATCCCACGACGAACATGTGGACTTGGATGACTGGGAGCAGCACATTCGATGCAGGCGGTGTAGGGATCGAGGGAATCCCTGCCGCGGGTAACACTCCAGGGGCGAGGGAAAGGGCCGCAAGTTGGAGCGACAAAGGCGGTAATCTGTGGCTCTATGGGGGCGAAATGCTGGGTGGAGGAATTCTGAGCGACCTTTGGGAATTCAATCCTTCGACGAACATGTGGACTTGGGTGGGAGGGAGCACCGTGTCAGGCAATGCTGGTGTCTACGGTACCCAGGGGATTGCCAGCGTTTCCAATACTCCCGGGGCGCGTAGCGACGCTGTGAGCTGGACTGACAATGCGGGAGATCTGTGGCTGTTTGGCGGCAGGCAACAGGACAGCAATGGGGATGGTATGCTGAACGACCTTTGGCGCTATCAGCCATAAGCGACCGAGCCAGCTATCTCACATAACTACCAATGCCTAACCCGGATGCAGGCGGTCAGCTATCTTTCCGGTAGAGAAGGTTGCGCATGGATTCGCGGCGAGCCTCGTTCATCTCGCTGGCGGCTTTGCGTTCATCGGCGCCCGTGCGTTGCTTGGTCGCGGAATCCTCGGCTTCGGAGGCGGTGCAGTCGGGGCAGCGATTGGCGAAGCCGGGTTTGTCCGGCTTCAGTTCGAATTCTTCTGAGCAGATGACGCAGGTTTTGATCGGATAAGCCATAACGTCCTCCATGATAAATGGAGACGATTTCGGATAGGGACCCTCCTCAATAAAAAACAAAGCTGGCCTGTGTGAGCTCGCCTCTTTCTTCCGCCAGCGTTCGCGGCTGCCACTACAATCGCCAGAAAAAGGCGGGTCTCCGGCTCTCAGGCTGCATTGCTTGTGGAGGGACAGAGAAGTGAGTAAGCTAGTCCGTTCCTCTTGCGGGCGCGTGGGCACCTGCCGGGAGTTTTTCTATGAGTGGAGATTCTGCTGCAACTCTGAAGCTGCTCGATGAGGCGCTGGGGCGCTACGTTCGTCCGGACACGTTTCCTGTGGCGATCCGCATGATCAAGCCGGGAGAGGCGCTTCCGGAGGGCGTAAAGGTTCCCAGCAAGACGATGGGCGAGCAGTGGATTGTGTGCCAGTCGATTGGTGTGGCCCGGCGCTATGGGTGGGCGATTGCCGTTGGTAAGGACGATGTGATCTGTCCGCTGGCAGCGATTGCGTTTGGCTTTCACAAGCCGAATGAAGAGTATCTGAAGGGCTTTGCCTCGCTTGGAATGTACTGCAAGGACGAGGCTGCGGCTACCAATCTGGAGGCGAATACGTGGAGGTTCGAGCCGGGAGCGTATGAGTACGTCTGTGTGGCTCCGCTGAACCGCGCCAATTTTGAGCCGCACGTGGTGGCCGTGTACGCCAACGGCGCACAGGTGATGCGGCTGGTTCATGCGTCGCTCTATAAGCGCGGCGGGCGCGTGGTGTCCACCAGCGGTGGGCGGCTCGACTGCGCTGAAATTGTCATTCAGACGCTCACGACGAACGAGCCGAAAGTCATTTTGCCGTGCAACGGGGATCGCGTCTTCGGCATGACGCAGGATCACGAGATGGCGTTTGCGTTTCCGTGGTCATATGCGCAGGAGATTGTGGAAGGCTTGGAAGGGACACACAAGGGCGGCACGCGTTATCCCATCACGGTGGCTATGCGCGAGACGGTGACTATGCCAAAGTCATATCAGGAACTGCTGAAGATGCTGGAGAAGCAGGATGATGCGGAGAACAAGTAGCCAAAGTAAATTGAGGGCAGGCTATCCAGTAAAAGTAACGGCGAAGACAACTTCGCCGTTTCACTTTGTGCGACAGGGAATTAGCTGGCAATGCGAATGGACGAGTAGAGGCGCTCGGCGAGGCCGATGATGCAGAGAGCCAGCATGATGTGAAGGACCTGGATCAAGCGCAGGCTGTGGAAGGTGACAGGAAGCTGCATGAATCCGATGACGGGAAGCAGCAAGGAGAAAATGATGCCGAGGCTCCCGGGGACCACCACCTTCTTGGTGAGTGCGACCACGGAGAGGATGAACACTGCGATGGAGACCAGAAAGCCAATGCCGATGTGAGCGGCGAGAAGCTGCATGTGTTCGGCCCATACGAGGGCTCCGAGGACGATGGACGCCAGGCCGAGAACGCGAACCAGCATGATGAGAGCTTTCAAGGTCAGTACTCCTTCAAAAGAATCTTGTGTGAATTGTAACTGCTTAGATTCGGCAGAGCGGGATTCGACTCTCGTAGTCTTCCGGAGCGGAGTTTGAGTGGGTTTTCCGTGCAGCCTCTTTGGCCCTGAGTTGCCGAGGGTTTGGGGATTCGCGATACACTCGGCCATGCGCTTTCAATGCCAACCAGGGTGTATTCGCTGCTGCGACCAGAAAGGCTTCGTTTATCTGACGCCCGAGGATATTGCGCGGCTGGCCAAGCATCTGAAAATCTCGAAGGCGGAGTTTACGCGAAGATACCTTTGCGGTACAGCACCTCTGCTGCGCTTCCGCAAGCCACGAGACAAGCAGTGTCCGTTTCTTCTCTCTAACGGTTGTTCGATACATACGGTGAAGCCGCTGCAATGCAGTTCCTTCCCGTACTGGCCGGAGCTGCTGGAAAAGGCTAGCGAGCGGAAGGAAGCAGCAAAGTATTGTCCGGGAATGAATCATGGGCCGCTGGTGAATATCACGTTGGCGCGTGAGAAGGCGGACGAGATGCTGAGGGCGTTTCCGTCGCTGTATGAGTAGCAGGTCGCTCAAGTTACAAGGTTGCGCAGGTTGCGCATGTTAAAGAGCGAGAGCAGAGTGCAAAGTCAACGGCCCCACTTCTGCTGAATACGGCAGAAATGGGGCACCTGTATTGCCACGCCCACTGCCTTACGGCTTTGGCAGGGTTGCGAGGTCGATCACGAAGCGGTACTTCACGTCACTCTTCAGCATGCGGACGTAGGCTTCATTGATTTTGGCGATGGGGATCAACTCGATATCCGAGACAATGCTGTGTTCGGCGCAATAGTCGAGCATCTCCTGGGTTTCGCGAATGCCTCCGATGGAAGAACCTGATAGGCGTCGACGACCTCCTATGAGACCTCGGGCAGGCAGTTCGGCGGGTTGGTCGGGCAGGCCAACGAGAGTCATGGTGCCGTTGAGTTTGATCAGGTTGAGCAGCGCGCCGAGATCGTGTTTGGCGCTGACCGTATCCAGTATGAAGTCAAAGCTATTGCGATGCTTCTTCATCTGTTCGCGATCGTTTGAGAGGACAACTTCGTCGGCGCCGAGGCGAAGCGCGTCAGCTTCCTTGTTCTTGGACGTTGTGAACTGCACGACGTGGGCACCGAAAGAGTGGGCCAGCTTAAGCGCCATGTGTCCGAGTCCGCCGAGTCCGACGACGCCAACCTTCATACCGGGACCGATCTTCCAGTGGCGGAGCGGGGAGTAAGTCGTGATTCCGGCACAGAGCAGTGGCGCTGCAGCGGCAAGGTCCAACTTGGGCGAGATATTGAGTGCAAAAGATTCCTGCACGACCATGTTGTTGGAGTAGCCGCCGAAGGTCTGTTCGCCGTTGTCGCGCGCGTTGTATGTCCAAATTGCGCCCTTCTGGCAAAACTGCTCTTCGCCCGCTTCGCAGTTGACGCAGTGACCGCAGGAGTTAACCATGCAGCCGACTCCGGCGCGATCGCCGTCCTTAAACTTTTTTACCGCGCTGCCGGTTTTAATGACAGTGCCGACGATCTCATGTCCGGGGACCATGGGAAAGATGGAGCCACCGCCCCATTCATCGCGGACCTGGTGCAGGTCGGAGTGGCAAACACCGCAATATTGAATCTCGATAACAATGTCGTGGGGACCAGGATCCCGGCGTTGAAACGAAAATGGTGCGAGAGGTTCTTTGGCTTGAGGTGCCGCGTATCCCCAGGATTGAATCATGAGCTTTCCTCCAAACGACCGGTTCGGCGATAATTGTTCGTCGGATCCGGCACTGTCTTTTTAGAGACGCCTTTCTCCGCCGACGATACAAGTACAGCGGAGATGAGTGGACCTGAGAAGGAAAAAGCGGATACGGTAACGATGTGCACTGGAAATGAAAGGTGCGAAATTCGCCGCTTCCATCTAGTATCAATGTTTGCCAACTTTCCCAACATTTTGATTCTTACGGAGGGTCCTTGTGCTCGTAGCAATTCTGAAAGAAGCGAGACCGGACGAAACTCGCGTAGCACTCACGCCGGATGCAGTGAAGCTGCTTACGGGAAAAGGTGTCAGCGTTGCAGTGGAAAGCGGCGCTGGCGTGCAGTCAGGGGCCAGCGACGTGGATTACACGGGCTCAGGAGCCACGATCTCCAGCAATCGAGCTGAGCTGTTGGCCACGGCGGACGTGGTGCCGGTAGTAAATGCGTTGCCGGCTGCGGACCAGGAACAACTGAAGAGTGGAAGCGTGATGATCGGCTTCCTTCGCCCGTTAGACGAGCCAGCGGCGCTGGCCGCGGCGGTGAAGCGGGGAGTCACACTGTTTTCGATGGAGTTGGTGCCGCGTATCACGCGCGCGCAGTCGATGGATGCATTGTCGTCCATGGCGACGGTGGCCGGATACAAGGCGGTGATTGTGGCCGCCGATCACTTGCCGAAACTGTTTCCTCTTCTGATGACCGCTGCTGGAACAATTCCTCCAGCGAAGGTGCTGGTGCTGGGTGCAGGCGTTGCCGGATTGCAGGCGATTGCCACGGCGCGCCGCTTAGGAGCCGTGGTGGAGGCCTATGACGTTCGAGCCGCAGCAGGAGAGCAGGTGAAGTCGCTGGGCGCAAAGTTTATTGAGGTTGACCTTGGCGGCCTGCAAACGGAAGACAAGGGCGGCTACGCGAAAGAATTAAGTCCTGAAGCGCTGGAGTTGGGGCGGCAGGCGATTGCCAAGGCGGCCAAGACTGCCGATGTGGTGATCACCACGGCACAGGTTCCAGGACGTCGCGCGCCGCTGATGATTTCAACGGCTGCGGTGGAGGAAATGCGGCCGGGAGCGATCATATTCGACTTGGCGGCACCCGCCGGAGGCAACTGCGAGGCAACCAAGCCGGGCGAGACGATTGTGCATCATGGCGTGACTATTTTTGGCCCTGCCAACATTGTGGCGGAGATGCCTGTGCACGCCAGCATGCTGTACTCGAAAAACGTGAGCAACTTTCTGCAACTGATCTTGAAGACGGGCGAACTGGTCATCGATCGCGCGGACGAGATCATTGCAGGCTCCTGCGTCGCCTTTGGCGGCGAGATTGTTAACGAACGCGTTGCGGCCGCATTAAAGCCCCGCGCGTAAACGGCCGCGAATGGAGGAGATTGTGAATCCACTGCTCTTAATTGCCATGCAAGTCAGCCAACCCACAGCTGCGGAAGCCATGGACCCAAAGGTGCTGATTGCGGCTTTATATGTTTTCGCGCTGGCTGCGTTCCTGGGTTATCTGGTTATTTCCCGAGTCCCGCCGCTGCTGCACACGCCGTTGATGTCCGCGACCAATGCTATCTCCGGCATCTCGCTGGTTGGCTCGCTCGTGATTGCAGGCGCGTACGAATTCAATGCTCACAAACTGATGGCTGGAGGTGTTGAATCCCATCCGTCGTGGGCGACACTGATGGGTTTTGTCGCGGTCTTCACTGCCACGGTCAATGTGGTCAGCGGATTTGGGCTCACGGACCGCATGCTGAAGATGTTCCGCAAAGATATTAAGGTCAAGGAGGCCCACAAGTAATGGCCCCCAACACCGAGGCGGTTTATCAGCTTGTGCAGTCCCCGAATTACATCCTTGAATTTACTTACCTGATTGCGTCCATTCTGTTCATCTTCGGACTGAAGGGGCTGAGTCACCCGGATACGGCGCGTCGCGGTATGTTCCTGGCCGAAGGCGGAATGGCTGCAGCCATTATCGGCACTCTTTTCCATCAAGACATCCACTTTTTTGGATGGATCATTACCGGCCTGATTCTCGGCTCGCTGGTAGGCGCGGCTTTCGCCATCTGGGTTCCGATGACGGCCATGCCACAACGAACCGCGCTTTCCCACGCCTTTGGTGCGATTGCGGCAGCACTGGTCGGCATTGCCGAATTCACCATGCACGCCCACACGATGTCGCTGTTCACACGCAGCGCACTCGGTCTGGAAGTAATGCTGGGCTCGCTGACGACCACCGGCTCGCTGATTGCGTGTGGCAAGTTGCAGGGCGTCATACGAGGTACCCCAGTACAGTTCAAGGGGCAGCAATTTCTTAATCTGCTGATCTTTGCCGGTATGGCGGGATGCTTCGGTTACTCGCTTTATGATCCGTCAGCCACGTATTTCTTCTATGGCATGGTTGCACTTGGTTTCCTCTTTGGCGTCATGCTGGTGATCCCGATTGGCTCGGCCGATATGCCGGTTGTGATGTCACTGTTGAACAGTTACGCGGGGCTGGCGTCCGCCGCTACCGGATTCGTGCTGGGCAACAACATCCTGATCATTGCCGGTACACTGGATGGTTTCTCGGGCTTCATTCTCTCGATTCTGATGTGCAAGGCGATGAACCGCTCGATCACGAATGTGCTGTTTGGCGGTTTCGGCGCGGTGCACCATGCGGCGGGTGCCAATGCCACGGGAGAGATGCGCGAGATCTCGTTGGAGGATGCTGCGGTGCGGCTTGCCTACGCCAGCAAGGTTGTCATAGTGCCGGGCTACGGCTTGGCAACCGCGCAGGCGCAACACGCAGTGCGCGACCTCGCGAACGCTCTGGAAGAGCGCGGCGTCACGGTAAAATATGGCATTCATCCGGTGGCCGGACGTATGCCAGGGCACATGAACGTGTTGCTGGCCGAAGCCAATGTTCCGTATGGCGATCTGTACGAGATGGAGCAGATTAATCCGGAGCTTGCCAGTACCGATGTGGCCGTGGTGGTGGGTGCGAACGACGTAGTCAATCCAGATGCACGCGACAACGCAGACAGCCCGATTGCCGGAATGCCGATTATCGAGGTGGACAAGGCAAAATCGGTTATTGTGCTCAAGCGTGGACAGGGGCGTGGCTTCTCAGGACTTGAGAATCCGCTGTTCTTCAAACCGGTGACGAGTATGTTGTATGGTGATGCAAAGGCAACACTGGCGCGGCTTACGCAGGAAGTGAAGAACGTTTAAACAGAACGTAGATTCAGAAGAGAACCCCCGGAGAAATGTCCGGGGGTTGTTTTTTGTGCTGTCCGGCGAGTGCTATCGTGATGGGATGATTGTGCGCCATGCGACGAGTTCGGATGCCGAGCACGTCTGTCAGCTTGCCCTCCAGCTTGGATATAGCTCAGCAACGGAAGAGACTGCTCGAGGGGCAGAAGCCGTTTCAAAATCAATTGCCCTGACTATCCCACTTGCACAGCCAGCATTGAAATCGATCTGCCATCGACGCCTTCCACTGGAAAACTGATGGCTTCGGCGGCAGTGCGCGTGCCTATGACGTAGAGCAATGGAAGGTAGTGCTCGGGAGTGGGAACCGCTAGCAGCGCTTCGCGCCCGAGTTTGTGCTGGTAATCGAGAAGCGGCGCGGTCTCTGATGCAAGCAGCAAGTCCTTCACTCGGTGCTCGAATGAAAGGGCCCAATCGTAGGGCACAGCGTCTTCCTCTCCCCAGGCGTAGCTGCGCAGGTTGTGGACGAGGTTACCACTGCCCATGATGAGGATGCCCTCTTCGCGCAAGGGCGCGAGGCGGCGTCCGATGTCGAAGTGGAACTCGGAAGGTTGCGTGGCATCGATGCTGAGTTGGACGACGGGAATATCGGCCTGCGGGTAAGCGTGGCAGAGCACGCTCCAGGTGCCGTGGTCGAGCCCCCAACTCTCATCTGAGGCGACGGGCAGCGGCGCGAGTATGCGCTGCACTCGGGCGGCAAGCGCGGCGTCGCCGGGAGCGGGATACTGAACCTCGTAGAGAGCCGGCGGGAAGCCACCGAAATCGTGAATGGTGCGCGGTGCTGTGCTGATGGTGACGGCTGCGCGCTGGATGTACCAATGTGCGGAGATGCATAGGATCGCCTTCGGGCGAGGGAGGGACGCGGCAATGGCCTCCCAGCGCGTTGAGTATATGTTCTGCTGCAAGGCGATCATGGGATTGCCGTGGCCGAAGAAAATGGATGGCATCCGATCGGGCATGGTAGTCTCCTCATCCACATTTTCGCAGAAGCGGAGTGTTACAGGCATACATTCGTTTGATTCTAGATCCCTGCATTCGTGTTTTCGAGCGTGGTTGACAGTGAAGTACAAAGCTCCTAGAGTCATTGCATCGGCTTCAATTCTTGCCGTCATGCAAATGTAAGAGGAGCGTTTCTTACCTGCTACGCGCAATTGTTGGACGCCGTGTTCTTTGCCAATTCAGCGTTCGCGCGCCTGAGGCTCTCGCCTCGGGCATGGGAAGCGGGTGAAAATCCCGCGCTGCCGCGCAACTGTAAATCGGGAAGATTGCCGCATCGCCACTGTGCAAAATGCATGGGAAGGCATGTGGTGAAAGAGTCCAAGAAGACCACCCCGAGGAGCCAGGAGACCGGCGCGAACACACCCACAACCCCTTTCGCGTGTGAGGGAGGATGTATGCGAGTTTTCCGCCTCGTAGTGTTCTGTTTGTTCGTTTTCATACTTTCCAATGTTGCTCTAGCCCTGGACCTGAAGGTCCACGTTGCCGATCCATTGTCTGCTGTTGTCAGCGGTGCGCGGGTTGCTGTTTATGCTGAAAATTCAAGCCAGGCGCTTGCCCTGGCTAAGAGTGACGCGCAGGGTGTCGCGGCATTTCGCAATCTGAATGCGACAGCGCTGCGAGTCGAAGTGCTTGCTCCCGGCTTTGCTCCTCTTATGCTGTCGGTGACGAAATCTGGAGATGTCGCTGCACAACTGAAGCTTGCTCCGCAGGGTGAGACCGTGGTGGTTACAGCCGCGCCATCTCCGCTGGAAGAAGGTCTCACGGGGCTGAACGTTTCCAGCCTGGATTCGGCAACCTTAACGACGATGCAACCGATTACCGCGTCTGATGCGATTCGCTTTTTGCCTGGAGTGATATTGGGTGACTCGGGGAACCGTGGCGGACAGACCTCGTTGTTCATTCGCGGAGGCGACTCGGATTACAACAAAGTGTTGGTAGATGGCGTTCCGGTGGAAGATCCGGGTGGCTACTTTGACTTTGGAACAACTTCATTGACCGGAACAGAGAGGCTGGAGCTGATGCGCGGGTCGGAGAGCGTGCTCTACGGCTCAGATGCCATGAGCAGCGTGCTTCAGATCAATTCGGCGGTTGGCCATACGAAGATTCCGGAACTGCGCTTTGGCGCGGATGGCGGGAACTTCGGCACTGCGCACGGGTATGCGTCCGTGGCGGGAGCGAATGGGCGCTACGATTACAACCTGTTCAGCGATCAGTTTCAGTCCGACGGACAGGGTGTGAACGACGATTATGGAAACTCCACGCAGGGCGTGAACCTGGGAATGCAGATTGAGCCAAATGAATCGCTGCGACTGCATGTGAGGCACAATGATTCGCGTTCAGGCGTACCGGGAGAGATATTTCCCTCGGACGGAATTTTTGCTTCGACGGACGCATTCGCTCGCCAGAACAATCTGCTCGCGTCGCTGGAGTTCAATCTGGCTGCCCCAGCCAAGTGGCAACACCAGCTCACGGTGTACGAATACAGCCATCAGCGCCATGACACAGATTGGTCATATCCCTACAATGCTTACTCGGACATTAATCATTTCGGAGTGCGCTACAGCGGGGAATACTGGGAGGCGAAGCAGGCGCGCACGAACTTTGGCTACGAGTTCGAGGACGAGAACGGATTCATCGGCGACACCACGATTCCCTCCAATAATCACGGACGGCGGCTAAAAAACAATCTTTATGGCGAGCAGTTTTTGGAACTGGGGCGCCTGACGGTGATCGCTGGCGCGCGCTACATCAGCCTTGCAAACTACTTTCCCGGCTCTACCCCTTCGAACTACGCGACCACCTATAACAACTGGTGGGTTCCGCGCGGCTCGCTCACTTATCTGCTCGCACGGCACGGACTGTTTGCGGGAACGCGGCTAAAGGGAAGCTATAGTCTCGGTATCAAGGAGCCGAGTCTTGAGCAGACATTCGGTTTTACAGGGTATGGAGTGTTTCCAAATCCCGACCTGAAGCCAGAAAAGGCACGTACTTTGGATGCGGGAATCGAACAGAAGTTCGGCTCTCGTATCGGGGCGACGGCAACGTACTACAACACGCTTTACGGCAACCAGATCACGACGAACGGAAACTATAGCAAGTACATCAACCTCAACAAGTCCTTGGCGCATGGCGCAGAGTTGGACCTGAGCGGCAAAATCAATCAATCGCTGCGGCTACAAGGTTCCTACTTCTACACCTCAACTCAAATACTGGCGTCGCCCTTGGGCGTATTCCCGGAAGCTCCTGGAGATCCTTTGCTGTTGCGTCCGAAGCACGCAGGCACTTTGCTGCTGGCCTACAACCGGCCGCATTACGGTGCCATGATCGGCGGATCATTCATTGGGCGTCGCCCCGACTCCGATTTTGAGTATCCCCCGCTAGGATTGACTCACGTCGCTGGATACGCCCGTGTGGATGCGGGTGGCTGGTACCAGGTCGAGCGCCATGTGACGCTTTACGCCAATGTTGAGAATTTGCTGAATCAGCATTACCAAGAGGTGCTGGGATATCCGGCACTGACCGCGAGTTTCCGGGCAGGGATGCGTTTCCGCTTCGGCGGAGAGTAAGCCGCCGGGATTCGTGCGCAGAGGCCGGGTCCCCCACCGGCCTCTTTTTTGTTGTTCGTGAGTGAGAATAGAAGTTGCCGCATGCGGTAAGCTCGTGCAAAGGATTTCATGCTGGACGGAGTGTTTATGGAATTTATGGAATTGTTAAGGGCGCGGCATTCGGTGCGGCGATATCTTCCCAGGCCGGTAAGCGAAGAGCTGGTCACAAAGATTTTGGAGGCGGTGCGAACTGCGCCTTCAGCCGGAAACTTTCAGGCCTATGAAATTTATCTGGTAAGCGGCAGCGAGCGGATGCAGGCACTGACGGCGGCGACGTTCAATCACAACTGGGTGGCCGAGGCTCCCATGGCTCTGGTAGTTTGCACTAATGCTGCCCGCTGCGAGTATGACGGCAAGGAGCACTGGGCATTGCAGGACGCCAGCATTGCAGCCACCTTGGCACATTTAGCAATCGTTGAGCTTGGACTGGCGACCTGCTGGGTGGGTGCATTTCTCCCGGCAAAAGTTGCAGAGGTGTTAGCGGTAGCTGAGGGACATGTTCCGATGGCTGTGCTGCCATTCGGTTATGCAAACGAGGTTGCACAGGAGAGCACGCGGCGTCCGCTGCAGGAGTTTCTACACAGACGCGAGTAACGGCGCGCGCTGGTTGACAGGTCAGGCGCGAGTGCGCATTTCCGATTTGTAATTTTGCATTCGCTGACGAATTTCGTGGAGTTTGTTGATCTGATCGACTCCCAGAGGACGTTCGCAACCGAGCTGCTTTACAACCAGGGCGATCTTGGCGAAGTGTTCCACGGTTTCCATGTTCATGTAGGCCTGCATGAGATCGCAGCCGTAGGTAACCACGCCGTGGTTGGCCATCAGGACAGCATCGTGGTCCGGGATGAAAGGCTCAAGGGCCTCGGATAGTTCGGAGGTGCCTGGGGTCGCATAATGGGCCAGCGGTACGGTGCCGAGAGAGAGCAGAACTTCGCTGATGAGAGCCTGATCGAGAGCGAGCCCACAGGCGGCGAATCCGGTGGCCGTGGGTGGATGCGCGTGCACGATGGCGTTGATATCCGGACGCATGCGGTAGATGGTCATGTGCATCCCCATCTCGCTGGTGACATCGCGGAAGCCGGAACTCTTGCGACCATGCATATCCACCACCAGCAGGTCTTCGGTGGACATCATGGCCTTGCTCATACAGGTTGGGGTAATCAGGACAGAGGCTTCATTGAGGCGCACGGAGATGTTGCCGTCGGTAGCAGCAATCAGGCCGCGCTCGTGCAACATTCTGCCAAAGCGCAGGATTTCCATTCGGGATTCGTGCTCACTCATGCAAGTCAATCCAAGGTGAAATTACCCGCTCACCGCAATAGTACCGTAGGCACGCAGGGTTCGCCACATTTTCTGTGTGATGCTTGGCGAATCCCTCGCGCAACCTATAATCGTTTGCGTGCTTGTTTCCGATTTTGACTTCCACCTTCCTCCGGAACTGATTGCGCAGCATCCGCCAGCGGAGCGCGCCGCGTCGCGGCTGCTGCACATGGACGGACAGCTGCTTGAGGACCGGGTTTTCCGCGAATTTCCAGGGCTGGTGCGCGCCACAGACCTGCTTGTCTTCAACGATACGAAAGTCCTGCCTGCGCGGCTTTTTGGGCGCCGCAGCGGACGCCGCGCGCAAAAACTAAGCCCCGCGAACCCTGCATCACAAGAATTTCTAAAAGGGCGGGTAGAGGTGCTGCTGACGCGCCGGCTGCCCGGCGAAGAGCAGCTCTGGCATGCATTGGTGCGTCCGGGAAAGAAAATCATGCCCGGCGAGCGGATTTACTTTGGCGAGGGCGGCGGGTACACGGCAAAGGACGCCGCTCCGGTGTTAGGCGGTGAACTTGAGGCCGAAGTGCTGGAACGCGGAGAGTTTGGCGCGCGCACATTGCGATTCCTGCCGGTGCCGGACTTTTTCGCGCGGCTGGAGGCGTTGGGACATATCCCGTTGCCTCCCTACATTGACCGCCCAGACACGGCGGAGGACCGCGCACGATACCAGACGGTGTTTGCACGCGACCCCGGCTCGGTGGCAGCTCCCACAGCGGGCCTGCACTTTACCCCAGAAATTCTGGAACGACTACGTGGCAAGGGCGTGGAAACCGCCTGGGTGACGCTGCATGTGGGACTCGGCACATTTTCGCCGGTCCGGACCGAGGTGGTTGAGAAGCACAAGATTCACACCGAGTGGTACCAGATTCCGGAGGAGACGGTTGAGAAGATTGCTCGGGCCAAACGCGAGGGGCGGCGTGTGGTGGCCATTGGCACAACAACGGTGAGGACGCTGGAGTACGCAGCGGGGCAGTATCCAGATGGCATCCCTTCCCACTGCGGCGAGGCAAACATTTTCATCTACCCCGGATACCGATTCCGCGTAGTGGACGCGATGCTGACGAATTTTCACCTACCCAAGAGCACGTTGTTGATGCTGGTGTCAGCTTTTGCAGGGCGAGAGCGGATGCTGGAGGCTTATGCCCATGCGGTCCGTGAGCGTTATCGATTCTTCAGCTACGGGGATTGCATGTTCATCGAGTAATAGTTGCGCGTTTTTCCGTTGCCCTTGGAACAGGCCGCCGCTTTGGGCTAGGATTCTCCATGTGCCTGCCAAGAAGAAATCCGCTGACTCTGAAGCTGTAACTCCAACCAGCACTGCCACCCTTCCTCCTCACGGCAAGGGACGCGTTTTTTTGATTGATGCGTACTCTTTCGTTTTTCGTGCCTACCATGCGATGGCGCGACAGCGTCCCATGTCCACAAGGACGGGGCTGCCGACGGCGGCGACCTTTGTCTTCGTCAACATGATCAATAAGCTGCGCAAAGACTTTGATCCCGAGTACATTGCCGCAGTCTTTGACATGGGGCCGAGCTTCCGCGAGGCACAGGGTGCGGCTATGCCATCGCAAATGAAGCGCGACAAAGAAACGGGCGAGATGGTTGAGGTGGCGTATGCGGGCTATAAGGCCAATCGTGTGGAGATGCCCGAGGATTTGCGGCAGCAGTTGCCCTACATTCATCGCGCGCTTGAGGTGTACCGCATTCCGATTCTTGGCCGCGAGGGCTTTGAAGCTGACGACGTAATCGGTACGCTGGCGCGTGAAGCCGCCGAAGCCGGCTACGCGGTGTACGTGGTGAGTAGTGATAAGGACATGCTGCAACTGGTGAACGGCAAGGTCTGCGTGCTCAATCCTCCGAAGGACAATTTGATTTGCGATCCGGCGAAGGTGCAAGAGCTCCTTGGCGTGAGAGCGGATCAGGTGATCGACCTGATGGCACTGCGCGGCGATTCGATTGACAACGTACCGGGTGCGCCGGGGATTGGAGACAAGGGATCTGTGGAGTTGATTCAGCAGTTCGGCACGTTGGACGCCTTGCTGGAGCACGCTGCCGAGGTACCGAAGAAAACCTATCGCGAATCGCTGCAGCAGAATCGCGAAATGATTTTACTGAGCAAGGAGCTGGTGACGATTGACTGCAACGTGCCAATTCCATTTGATCCGGAGGCGATGCGCGCGCAGGAGCCCGAAGTAGCGGCAGCACGCGAGCTGTTTGGCGAGATGGAGTTTACAACTCTGCAGAAGGAATTTCTGTCCACGGGCGAAGCCGTGGGTGAAACGAACTATGCCGAGCTCAGCGACGAGGCGTTACAGAAACTCGCGGCAGCACCGATTCTCGGGATTGCGCTGGCGGCGGCGGTGCGATTGAGCGAGGCGGGAGCAGGTGCAGTGGTTGCAGAAGAGGACGTGTCGGCTGCGGAGGAATTGCCGGAGCAGGGTTCGCTGGCGCTGGGCGATGTTGTAGCGCCGATTGCGATTGCAGAGATAGTAGCCCCGAGCGAGCGTCAGAAGATCGCTCTATGCGCGGCAGAGGCGGAGTGCTACACGGCAGACCTGGCGGGCGCACATTCGGCGCGCATCGCGGAAATACTCGCCAATGGGAATCAGACAAAGGCTGTCCATGACGTGAAGTCCACCCTTCATGCACTGAGCGGCACGGGAGTGGATCTGGCTGGCGTGGAGCACGATACGATGCTGTACTCCTACCTCCTAGATCCTACCTATAGCGCGCACACATTGCCTGAGGTGGCGCTGCGTCGTTTAGGGCTGAAGCTTTCCGGCTCGCTGGCTGAGGCAGCGGACATGACGTTGCGGCTCTCGGCGACTCTACGCGCCGAGGTGGAAGCAGAGCCAGAACTTTCAAAGCTCTACCGTGAGATCGACCTGCCTCTGGCGTCCGTGTTACAGGGCATGGAGCAGGCGGGCGTGGAGCTTGATTGCGATGTGCTGGCGGAAATGTCTGCCAAGTTGCAGGGCGATATTCGCGGGCTGGAGCGCGCGATTCACGAGAAGGCAGGACTTGAGTTCAACGTGAACTCGCCGAAGCAGCTTGGCGATGTGCTTTTCAACCGGATGGGATTGCCGCGGCCCTTCAAGTCCGGCAAGGGCAAGACAATCTCGACAGCGCAGGACGTGTTGGAGGGACTGGCCTCCGAGCATGAGATTGTGAAGCTGGTACTGGAGTTCCGCCAGCTCACCAAGCTTAAATCGACATATATAGATTCATTGCCGTTGCTCTGCCGCAATAGCCGCCTGCATACCAGTTTCAACCAGGCGTCGACTGCGACGGGCAGGCTTAGTTCGACGAATCCGAACTTGCAGAATATTCCCATTCGTACTGAGTTGGGCCGAGAGATTCGTGCGGCATTTGTGGCCGCCGAGGGAAAGCTGCTGGTGGGCGCGGACTACTCGCAGATTGAACTGCGTTTGCTCGCGCACTATTCGCAGGATCCACTGCTGCTGGAGGCTTACCGCACCGGCAAAGACATTCACACGCTGACCGCCGCTGAAGTCTTTGGCGTGCCCCCGATGCTGATCGATGCCGAACATCGGCGGAGGGCCAAGGCCGTGAACTTCGGTATTGTGTACGGACTCTCGCCATTCGGTCTGGCACAACAGTTGGGAATCGAGCAGAAGGAGGCGAAGCGCTTCATCGAAGCCTACTTTGAACGCTACGCCGGAGTGCGCACGTTCATCGAAGCCACCCTGGAGCAGGCAAGGCGCGATGGTTTTGTACGCAACCTGTTCGGACGCAAACGTCCCATCCCTGACCTACTGAGCAAGAATCCGAACCTGCGCGGATTTGCCGAGCGCACAGCGGTGAACACTCCGCTGCAAGGCACAGCCGCGGACTTAATCAAAATAGCAATGCTGCACTTGGAGCGCGAACTCCGCGCTCGGGGACTTGAGACGAAGATGCTGCTTCAGGTGCATGACGAACTGGTGTTGGAAGCCCCTGAGGCTGAGGTTGATATCGTGAAATCTCTGGTAAAGGAATGCATGGAAGGGGCGCACGCGTTGAGTGTCCCGTTAGAAGTCGAAGTTTTCGCAGGTAATAACTGGCGGGATATGGAGTAGAGCAGGACTCGATTAATCGTAAGAACGGGCGACGCAATTGCGTCGCCCGCTTCCTTTGCGGAGGTTTAGAAGTGGTATCGCGCACCTAATTGGATTTCACGCTCGCGATAGATAGTGTTGGCTGCGGCAGTGGGCGTATCAAAATCGGAATCGTATTCCAGTGTGTTCTTGTAGACCGAATAGAGCGTGCTGCTTCTGCCGGTGATGATCTCGTGATTGAAGAGATTGAAAGCCTCGGCGAGAAGTTCCAGACTGCGGCGCTCGCCGAATTGAACGTGGCGCGCAAGACGCAAATCCACGTTATAGAGATTGTCATAGCGGAAGGTATTACGCCCGATGAAAGGCAACCGATACTGGCCGCCCGTCCCCATAAAGCCAAGGCATCCCGCACAGGTGGAGATGGGCGCGTCCCCGCTGACGTAATCACTGAAGGGTTTGCCCGTTGCGATGTGGACGACCGGGGCGACAGTCCAGTGATTCAGCGCCGCATGCAGCACCTTGTGCTCATGTGAGTTCCGGAAGACACGCGGCGACCAGTGCAGGCTTCCGGTAAAACGATGGCGGATGTCATAGCTGGAGTTGCCGTAATCGGGACGTGTGACCATGTGTGGAGTGCCGTCTAAGAAATAGGTGAATGGAGCAGGGCTCAGCGTGTTGTTGAAGGTAGTGAAGGTCGTGGAGTTCTGATTGAAATCCAGCGCATGAGACCAGGTGTAGTTCAAGCGGTATCCCAGTCCGGAGCTGGTAGTGCGATTCAACTGCACGACCAGCGCATTGTAAGAAGCGTTCACGTTGGAGCGAATCTCCGTGATGCTTTGGAAATTAGGGTTGAGCCGCGCAGTATAGACCGGTACGGCGAGCGTGTGTCCGTAGTAGGGCCCCAGCGCGCCGGGGTTGTAATGATCCGAGGCGAATGTATAAGCGTAATTCTTGCGGCTGGCCGGATCGAGATTCGTGTCGATGAAATTCGGCAACTCGCGGCCGAGGCTGAGCAGGTATGAGGCGGAGATCACGGTATTGTGCGCGACCTGACGCTCGAGAATCAGGTCGGCTTGATGAATTTGTGGATTCTGCATATTGTGCGCGAAGACCGCAACATTGCCTCCCTGGCTTGAACTGTAGGGATCGGTGGAGTTCACGACGGGGAAGAGCGGTCCGTTCAAGCAATTCAAGGCGAACATATAGCACGCACGATAGCTATAGCTGCGCTGCGCGTTCTGTGTGCCTGTGTTTGTGAGGGCTGAAGAAATTGTGGAGTTGTTGATGCGTCCGTAGTAGATGCCGTAGCCTCCGCGGAATGCCGTCTTTCCGTCACCCATTGGGTCCCATGAAAAGCCGAAGCGGGGGCCGAAATTATTGGCATCCGATGGAAAAGACTTGGTGGCCGATAGCAGCGCGTTTGAAGTCTGCGGTGTGGGCATGGCCTCGTATTCGTAACGAACTCCGAAGGTCAGCACAAGGCGGCGCATTGCGCGCCATTCGTCTTGTAAGAAGAAGGCGCTGTCAGTGGTGTTGAAGGCAAAAGCCGGCGTGCCGAAACCTTGATCGTAGCTGGAGTAGCCGCGATACTCCGTACCAGTCTGGTGCTGCCATTGATAGAGGTCGGCAAAGAAGTTGTCGCGATAGTAATAGCGATAGCTGCCGTCAACGGCGTACAGATTGTTCATCTCATCATGTACGAGGTTTACATCAAAGCCGAGTTTGAAGAGGTGTCGCCCGTGCATCCAATTCACGGTTTCGGCGAGTTGGTTGCGGTACTCGTCGGGCAGCGCGCGCCGTGGCATCGTGTCCGGTGTGCCAAAGGTGAAGCCGGAAGAGTCGGCGAGCACGGCAACGGAGGGCGCGAAGCCACTTGGTCCTACCGGTTCACCGGGGGCCGGGGCTTGCGGAACCTGGTATTCGAAATCGCGTCCCCATGAGTAGCGCAGCTGGCTGGTAACGTGGCTGCCAAAGGTGGAAGTAAGACGCGCGGTCAGCATGTCCACCTTTACGCCATCAAAACCAAAGCTTGCGATTCCACGCTGGACCACCGGCTCGCTCTGCACTCCTCCGGGCGAACTCCAGCGCACGCGGTTGTAGCTGAGTGAGAGCGCGTTTCGCCGATTGAGATGATAGTCGGTTTTAGCAAAATAAATCTGGTGATCGGCCGTGCGGGGTACCGGCCCGAGCAGGCGGGCAAGGTAACTGATGCCTTCGTTGAAGGCGGCAATCGCGGCACTGTCCGAACTGTAGAGCGGCATCACATTACGTGTCAGGGTGTAAAGCTCGTCATAAGGGCAGAGATGCACCAGGTTGCGATTGGTGGCGCTCATGCCGTTGTAGTGCGTATCGTCGACGCAAGGCTTATTGAAAAGACTTCCCGGGTTCGCCGCGGCGGCGATGCCGGGGTAATCGTGGCGCTGCAGGTCCGCCGTAGCGAAGTAGAACAATTTGTTCTTGATAATTGGGCCGCCGATAGAGGCGCCAAATTGCTGACGACGGTCCAGCGGCTTGATCTTCCTGGTGGTCCAGTTGCCATCGGAATCCTGCACAGGAACGTTGGTGAATGCGTTGGTTGCGCCAAGAGTGTTGTCGCGATCGTAATAGAACAGTTGCCCGTGAAGTTGGTTTCCACCGCTGTGCGTGACAGCGTTGATTACCGAACCCGCCGAGCGACCGTACTCGGCGGAAAAGTTGGCGGTGTTCACTTGGAACTCGCGCACGGAAGCCTGGCTGATGACGTAGCTGATGCGGGTTCGTCCGCGTTCTTCGCTGAAGAACGCCTGGTTGTTATCGGCTCCGTCGGCGGTACTGTTGTTCATGAGCCCGCTGATGCCTCGGAAGCTTATGAGTCCGAAGTTGCCATCGAGCGTAGCACCCGGCGTTAGCAGAGCGAAGTTGGACCAGCGACGGCCATTGATGGGGAGGTTGTTGATCGCGGCTTCGTTAAGGTTGCTGGCAAAGTCCGGTTGGGAGGTGTTGACCGCTGGCGCTTCCTCTCGCACCTCAATCACTTCTGCTTTGCCCTCCACAACGAATGCAATCTTCAATTCAGTGACCCGGCCAACCTCAACGACGGCGTGCTGGATCGCGAAGTCAGTGAAGCCATTGCTGATGGCCTTTACGGAATAGCTGCCGGGCTTGAGCTCGAGAAAGCGAAAAGTGCCATCGGTAGCGGTATGGGTCTCTAAGTTCTCCCCGGTACTGTCGTCTTTTAATGCGATTCGCGCGGCGGGTACGGCAGCGTGATGGGCGTCCAATGCAGTGCCGCTGATTGCTCCAGAGAGTGAACTCTGGGCGCCTGCGAAAGTGGTGAGAGATAGAATCAGGAGGACAGGAAGAAAAGTAGAACGTGCTTTAAGCAAGGGGACCCCGGACAAAAAGAATTCTCCAAACACATAAAAGGAACAACTGTCGTTTCTGGGAACTATCGGGGGAGCCCAAAGAGGACGAAAGAATTAGAGCATCATTCAGCAACACTGTCACTAAAAACAATGCGGCAAGCTATGAATTGCATCGCCAAACTAAACCGATTGGAATATCACTCGGCGATCTGCTGCTGAACCTCCACGGTGGCGCATGATAGCCTTACTTGAGCGCATTACCGATAGGGCGGAATGTTCAAGCCCGTCGAGAGTCCGAGCGCATTTCTGTATGGGTCGCATTCACGTTCTCTCCGAACATGTCGCCAACAAAATCGCCGCCGGCGAAGTGGTGGAGCGTCCGGCTTCGGTGGTCAAGGAATTGATCGAGAATTCCCTGGATGCCGGTGCTACGCGCGTCCGCGTTGACATTGAGGCGGGTGGTCGCAAGCTCATTCACGTGACCGACAACGGGTGCGGGATGGTGCGCGACGACGCGCTGCTGGCTTTCGAGCGGCATGCAACCAGTAAGCTCAAGAATGACGATGATTTGCTCTCCATTGCCACCTTGGGATTTCGAGGCGAGGCCTTGCCGTCGATTGCTGCCGTGAGCCGGGTGCGGTTGGAGACGCGCGACGCGGACGAGGCGAGCGGCACAGTTGTGGAGATTGCAGGCGGTCGCATTCTGACCGTGGAAGAGGCAGGGCTGCCCGCTGGGACCTCCATCGCCATCCGCGACCTGTTCTTCAATACACCCGCGCGCAGAAAATTTCTAAAAGCGGAGTCCACCGAGCTCTCGCACATAGCGTCGCTGGTGACGCACTACGCATTGGCTCATCCGGAGATGCACTGGGAACTGCACTCTGCGACCAACGCCATGCTAGTGGCGCCGCCGGTAGCCACGCACTCTGAGCGAATTTATCAGGTGTTTGGCAAAGAGACGCTCGACGAGTTGATTCCGCTTGCCGCGCAGATTCCGCTGGAACGGGTCGGGCTGCCGGAGCCGCCGCCATGGCGCCGCGAGCCGGATTACGAACCGGCCACTCCGGGCGATCTACGAATTCATGGCTTCATCAGCAAGCCCGAAGTTCAGAAGCTGAATCGCAACTCCATCTTCATCTTCGTCAATGGGCGCTTGATCCGCGACAAAGTTGTCATGCACGGCATCCTCGAGGCTTATCGCAACATAATTCCTCCCACGGTTTATCCGGTTGTGCTGTTGTTTCTGGAGATGCCCTGTACGGAGGTTGACGTTAACGTCCATCCCTCGAAGACCGAGGTACGTTTCCGCCAGCAAAGCTTCCTGCATGACTTTATCCGAGACTCAGTGCGCGCGGCTCTGATGGCAGCTCGTCCGGCCCCGGCCTTCATGAGTGAGATCAACATGGCACCCTCGGCCAGGGTCGCGCTGACACCGCCGCTTCCCAGTGGCGCCGCTGCGGACTTTGACGCCCTGGCAGGAGAGCCTCCTCTTGCCGATCAGGCGGGTGAGCTTTCTGGCTTCTCGCTGGTTGCGCAACAGCCCGTGGCACGGAATGAGACGCTGCCTTTTGCGGGCTCCATCGCGGTGGAAGGCAATGGTGCGGTTGGCGCTGCGAGAATGGCTCCGGAGAATTTCGCCAGTGGAGCACAGGAGGCGGTTCCCGAGACTGCGTCGTCGTGTGCGCTGCCACTGGATGGCATCGACGATGCAATGGATCTCTCGATGCTGGGCACACTTAAGCCTCTGGGACAAATTCGTGACTCATTCATTCTCGCCATCAACCCGCAGGGGCTTTGGATCATCGACCAGCACGTCGCGCATGAGCGGGTTCTGTTCGAAAAGATTCTGGAAGAGCGCAGCCACCATAAGGTGGAGGCGCAGCGATTACTGATGCCGATTATTGTGGAGCTGAAACCGGCTCAGCAGGTCATCTTCAGCGAGATCGCAGAGGAGTTACGGCGGAACGGCTTTGAAGCCGAGCTCTTCGGCGTGCGGACGATTGCGGTCCAGACAGCTCCCGCGGGTATTCCAGCCGACGACGTGGCGCGCATGTTGCAGGAGTTACTGGAGCAGTTTGAGCGCGAAGAGCAAGTGCTCAACCTTGAAAAAATACGCTCGCGGATTGCCGCCTCCATCGCCTGCCACGCGGCAATTAAGGTAAATATGCCGCTGGATACAGCCAAAATGGAGTGGTTACTGGCGGAGTTGGCAAAAACCCGGTATCCAATGAGTTGTCCGCATGGCAGACCCGTCGTGCTGCGGTATTCTGTAAAGGACATTCAGAAAGCTTTCAAGCGAATTTGAGCAATTCGCGCGCGCCCTCATGGGCGGGTGCGGTTGTATCCCCCTCAGCAGGTAGCAATGACCGAGCAGGAACTGCAAGAGCAACGCGACGCCAAGTGGCGCACCCATGGCCAACCGATCCGCACCCAGGACGACGCGCGCGAGTTTATCGAGAGCGTGGGCTTTTGCCTGATGTATCCACTACGTCCTCCAGTGCTGGTTCCCACGTTCATTGGAGCCTGGACCGGAACGAATGAGAACCTTCCCACATGGCAGCACGCCTTTGCCGATCCGAGGGCGACGGACGCTATGGAAGTTATGGTGCGCGCCTTGCGCCAGAAGTTCGCCTTTGAGGCACCGCTCTTTGGAGATACGGACTTTCTGGTCTCCGCCTCAGTGTTTCCGTACTTTTATGGTCTGGTGGGAGATCGAAATCCACGAGCGCCAATCAAGACGGGAAACCGCTCGGAATACTCGCCCTTGGCGGCCCACGTATTCCAAGTCATCCAGAAGGATGGCCCCATCACCAAGAACCGGATGCGCGAGATTCTGGGCGGAGAGCTCTCAGAGGCAGCGATTGACCGCGCTCTGGCCGAGCTTGCGCTCAAGTTGAGGATTACGCGCGTTGATTACCGCGCCGAGCAGGGCGCGTACTGGGACGTACTGTTGCGCTGGTGTCCAGACGAGGTGCGCGAGGGCATGAATATGTCCATCGCCGAGGCGCTGACCGCATTGGTCTCCAAGTACATTGAGTGCGTGGTTGCCGCCGAGCAGCTTGAAGTGGAAGAATTCTTCAGCACGTTTATTGGCCGCGGTCGCGTGCGCGAAGCGGTGAATGCGCTGCTTGCTGCGCGCGAGTTCCAGTTCACGCATATTGGCACGCGCTCGATGTTGCATATTCCACCGCCTAAGCCGACCATGGCTGCTCCTCGGAAGCTGGTGCGGCCGGGACAGCCGATTGCGCGGCGTCCACGTCGCGGCGGCACGCCCAGGCCGATTACGGCTGTTGCCGGCAAGTCTGAGGGTGCGGCTAAACCGGCAGCTGGAGATCATCCATCGGACACGGAAAAGGAATGAGCGGCTCGACTCGAAAGCTGGTAATCGCTATTGACGGACCTGCTGGAGCGGGGAAGAGCACCATTGCCGCGCGGTTGGCCAAGACCCTGGGCTATGTCACCCTCGAGTCCGGTGCGATGTACCGCGCGTTGGCCTTGAAGGCCATCGAGGGCGGTGTAGCCGCCGAGGATGGCGACGCGCTGCTGGCGCTGGCGGAGCGGTCCACCATTGAGTTGGAGCCGACGCCTGCGGGAAACCGTGTGCGGCTCGACGGCCGCGATGTTTCCGGCAGGATACGCGAGCGCGATGTAACAGACGCGGCTTCCAGGGTTTCCACGCATCCGGCGGTTCGCGAGTGGATGGTGAACCGGCAGCGTGCGATGGGCGCGCAGGGCGGAGTGATCATGGAAGGGCGCGACATTGGCACGGTCGTGTTTCCCCACGCCGAAGTTAAGATCTTCCTCGACGCCGATTCCAGCGTGCGCGAGGGACGAAGGGTCACGCAGGCCAATGCGCAAAACGATCCGGCGCGGGCAGAAAAGCTAAAGCAGGACCTGCGGGAACGCGACCTCCGCGACAAGACCCGCGCAACAGCGCCGCTCAAGGCTGCTGAGGATGCAATCCACATTGACTCCAGCGCGCTGACCATCGAGCAGGTCATTGCCCGCGCGGAGCAGATTGTGATGGAAAAGCTCACGGCATCGAAAAGCTGCTGATCGGATTCGTATTTTGTGGCGAAATCCGGGGTACCCCTATGACCCTGGCAAGCAACTTGAACGAAGAATCGCGACTACCTGGCCCGAAATCGCCTGCGACGATCGGCCGAGGATTCTTGTAGAACACTAATTCGGTTGGCACCGTCGGGTTTTCCCGCTTAAGGCGCTCCTCTTTGCTTTCCGGAGATTCTCCTTCCCATTGCAGGATCATGTTGCTGGAGATCAGCAGATCGTTTTCAGTGGCCTTGCGGTTCACGACAGTTGCGTGGATTACCCCGCTCTCCAGCCCCATGTAGAAGCTGAATCGCCCGGCTTTTCCGTAACTCAGGGGGCGTGCCGTTACAAAGTTCTTGCTGCCGTGGGTGTAGGTGAAGACATAACCATCTTTCTCGCACCTTTCCCCCTGGCACCGCAAACTCTCGAAAAATTTCCGAGAATCAGGTCCGCGGACCGCAGTTTCGATCATTGACAAGAGGTCTGGAGCGGCACGAGTCTCGGGATGCATCGATGAATAATAGATTCCGCCGTTACTGATGATTTCGAGCATTCCAACCGCGCCTCTCTCGTTGCGCCAGGTTCTTGGCCACGAGATACCCACGGGCAGAACATACCCCCGCTCGTCGACGACCAGCGTCGGCGGAAACTTGCCTAGCTCCATGCTCGGGGTTTGACGAAATAGCGGAGTCGCAGTGGCTCGAAACCTGGACTTGCTCAAGCGCACATAGCTGAATTTATAATTATTTTCCACGCAAGGAGGTGTTGGGCAACGCACTGCTAATCCCAATTCTGGGTTGCGCAGCACGGTCACGTCCTTCGAGTAGCCTTCTTCCGGGTGCTCGCGACCGTAGGCGATCTCCGCTCGGAAGATACTCTCCAAGGTGTACCGCGCAGAAGAATAGGAGGATTCTTCGCAGGCCCGGTCCACTTGGCAGCACAACGCCTGCGCCTTTCCCACTGCGAGAGCCAGAAGTAAGACTGCAATCAAGCATCGCGTCATGCATCCCCTTACTCAAATGGACCAAACCAATTGCCGGTCATCGTAACACTCAACCGGGCGCTCTGCATGTTTGTCACATTGGTCCGTGATCGGTACTGATGAACGCCGAAGCATCCAGACAACCCGAAGCGACGGGCAGACTGTTCTCTACGACCACGCAAACTAGATGCGTAGCTGAGCAGTCATCCAAGACGCTTGGCTGGTTGAGGTGACTCTGGGGCGGCGCGGAAGATTTGGACGGTGCTGGGGTGCTTCACTTCGTTCAGCATGACCCTTTCCATGACCCTTTCAAAGAATTACAACACTTCGTTCAGCATGACCCTTTCAATGAAATACAACAGCAAGTGCAACGGCTGGGGCTAGCGGCTTTTCGGTCCCCGACTCAAGCCCGACTGCAGGGCTTGAATTGGCCACCCGGGAACTCTCCTGCCGAGCGGTTATTTTTGGGCCACTTGGCCAATCCTGTGGATAACTTTTGACTGTGCGATGCAAAGCGCAACAGTGTAGTGAAACTATGCTGCGATTTTCGTCTGGTCGCTAAGTTGTTGATTCGG
>Ga0182012_10000171_pt1 | contig 71247 bp, 71 predicted proteins | sample 612S2SmetaG_FD_120486 | JGI IMG/M metagenome (GOLD analysis project Ga0182012, IMG submission 120486) | Permafrost microbial communities from Stordalen Mire, Sweden - 612S2S metaG | ecosystem: Environmental > Terrestrial > Soil > Wetlands > Permafrost | place: Sweden: Stordalen | collected... | reverse complement strand
CAGGTGGCAAGCGCGAGCGAAGAACTGAACGCGACCAGCCAGCAGATCACCGCCAACTCCGAGGAAACCTCCGCCCAGGCCGACGTCGTCTCGAAAGCTGCTCAGACCGTCAGCCAGAACCTGCAAACCGTCGCTACCGGCGCCGAAGAGATGGGTGCGAGCATCAAGGAAATTGCCAAGAACGCCACCGAAGCTGCGAAAGTGGCAACCGGCGCCGTCAGGGTGGCGGAAACCACCACCGCGACCGTATCCAAACTGGGAGACTCTTCGACGGAAATTGGACAAGTCATCAAGGTCATCACCTCCATCGCGCAGCAAACCAACCTGCTTGCTCTGAACGCGACTATCGAAGCAGCCCGTGCCGGCGAAGCGGGCAAGGGATTTGCCGTTGTCGCGAACGAAGTGAAGGAACTCGCCAAGGAGACCGCCAAGGCGACGGAAGATATCAGCCGCAAGATCGAAGCCATTCAGACGGATACCAAAGCGGCGGTCGAGGCGATTGCGTCCATCTCCGGCGTGATCAACCAGATCAACGACATTTCCGGCACGATCGCGACAGCGGTCGAAGAGCAGAATGCGACCACCAACGAGATGTCGCGCAACGTGAGCGAAGCGGCCCAAGGCAGCGGCGAGATCACGAGCAACATCGCAGGCGTGGCGGAAGCGGCTCAAGGGACAACCCGCGGCGCCACCGACACGCAAAAGGCTTCGCAACAGCTTGTCGAAACCTCGAACCAGCTCCGCCACCTCGTCCAGCAGTTCAAGATCCACATCCCAAAATCCGGGAGCGACAGGGAAGCATCCGGAAACGGGAGACGGATGGCAGCCCACGCGGGTAAGTAACGCCTGCCCTCTGCCCGTTGAATGGAGAGATTGAAGCGTGCGCGGTTTGGTTGCGGTCGAGCGGTCTTTCTCAACTGCAACGGGGGTAGACATTGATGGTTATAAATCCCATTCGCATTCTCGTAGTGGACGACTCGGTGGTAATCCGGAAGCTGCTTTCGGAGACTTTGTCGGCGGATGCGGCAGTACAGGTCGTAGGAGTAGCGAGCGACGGGCGGATAGCGCTCGCCAAGATTCCACTGCTCAAGCCTGACCTAATCACCTTGGATGTCGAGATGCCGGTGATGGACGGCTTGGAGACGCTGGCCGCGGTACGGCAGCTGTACCCCCGTCTTCCCGTGATCATGTTCAGCACCCTAACCGAGCGGGGAGCGACAGCGACTCTCGACGCGCTGGCGCTCGGGGCGTCAGACTATGTCACGAAACCCAGCAACACGGGAAGCGCGACGGTCGCGATCGAGCGGATTCGTATCGAACTTTTGCCGAAGATTAAGGCTCTTTGTGGGGCAGCGCGGCTAAAGCTGCAGCCATTGGCGGGATCCCATTCCCGGGTTGCGGTTCGACCCCAGTCGAATCCTCGAATCGAAATCGTGGCCATCGGCACTTCGACCGGGGGACCGAACGCGTTGGCAGAGATTTTGCCGAGACTTCCGCGTGATTTTCCCGTTCCGATTGTCGTGGTGCAGCATATGCCGCCGATCTTCACTCGTCTGTTAGCGGATCGGCTGGCCAGCCGCTCGGCGATCGGCGTCGCGGAAGGCAGTGCGGGCGCAGCTCTTTCGTCCGGTCGTGCATGGATCGCGCCCGGCAACTTCCACATGACCGTGATCCGCACGGGAACGGGCGGGCGCCTGAACCTGAACCAGGGCGCGCCGGAGAACTCTTGCCGACCGGCGGTCGATGTACTGTTTCGTTCGGTAGCTGCGGCCTATGGCAGCCACGTTCTGGGAGTGGTCATGACGGGTATGGGTTCGGACGGTGTACTCGGAGCGCGCGACCTGCGCGACGCTGGCGGAAATGTGATTATCCAGGATGAAGCCAGCTCGGTGGTATGGGGTATGCCCGGGCTCGTTCACGCCTCGGGACTGGCGGACGCCGCGTACCCGCTTACACAGCTCGCGACCGAGATCACACGTCGGGTTCTGCAGAGCCGAGGTCCGCAAGCCAAGCTCGCGTCGAAAAGCGATTTTACCCTGGAGCGCGTCTTATGACGATTGCCCCGAGGCTAGCGAACCCGACCCCGTTCGGCGGCAAGAGCAGCGAAGATGGCAACCCGGTGTACCGCCAAATCCGCGACTTGATCTACAAGGTGTCCGGAATCTACAAGGCGGAAGACAAACTCTACTTGCTCGCCGATGGCTGTGGCCGGCGAATGAAACATCTAGGGACACTCTCGCTGGGAGAGTATTGGGATCGACTGACGGCGGCTCCCTTTCGCGACACGGAACTGCGCGAACTGCTCAATGAGATCACCATTGGCGAAACCTGCCTGTTTCGCAGCCAGCCGCAACTGGACGCGTTGCGCAAAGTAATTCTGCCGGAGATTGCGGGGGATAAAACCAAGCAGATCACGAAACGTCTGCGCATATGGAGCGCGGGCTGTTCGACCGGGGAAGAGTCGTACACCCTCGCCATGAACATGCTTGAAGAACGTGAACGCTTGCTGAAGGGCTGGAGGGTAGAGATTCTCGCAACCGACCTGAATGATCGGTCGATCGAGACGGCTAAGGCGGGTATTTATGGAGACTACGCACTGCGCTCGACGAGCGACTACTACAAGCGCAAGTATTTCTCGGCGCTCGATGGCAAGAAGCTGGAAGTGCGTCCCGAAGTAAAGCAGCTCATCACTTTCAGCCGCCTGAACCTGCAGGACGATTCGAAGATGCTGTTCATGAAGGGCATGGACCTGATTTTCTGCTGTAACGTGCTGATTTATTTTGACGCCACTTCGAAGATAAAAGTCATCAATCACTTCTTCTCCAATTTGAATTTTGGCGGTTATTTTTTTCTCGGGACATCGGAATCCCTGATGAACCTGACGGACAAGTTTCACCTCGTGCACTTTCCCGGCAGTATTGCCTATTGGAAGCCGTCCTTGAGCAGTGGAAAACTATGACGACAGCTTTGAAAGCACAAATTGACGAACGCGTACAGCAGATCGAGACCATGCCAGCCATTCCGACTGTCTTTTTTCCGCTACTACAGTTGATGCGCGGATCATTAGAGGAAGTGAAGTTAGACGAGGTAGTGCGACTGGTTTCGTATGACGGCACGCTAGCCGCGCAGTGCCTTCGGATGGCTTCGTCTCCGTTATTCGGACTGACGCGCCCTCCCAAATCGATTAAGGCAGCAGTGATGAGTCTGGGACTGCGGCGGGTGCAGACGATTCTTCTAACCTGTTGCCTGGGCCAGGCCTTTCCAACCAGAAACTGGGCGCTCGATCCCTCAGTCTTCTGGAGACACTCGCTTGGCTGTGCGCTGGTTTGCCGGAAGCTCAGCGAAAAGCTTGCGGGTGATGATCACGAAAAGGCCTATACGGCGGGATTGCTGCATGACATTGGTTTTGTCGTGAACTGCCTGGCCTTCCCGGCGGAATTTGGGAAGGTTATGGAATTGGCCAATCGGGAGGAGATCCAACTGCACGAGGCGGAGACGGCGGTAATGGGATTCACACATTGCGAAACGGGACATGCCCTGGCGGAAAAGTGGAACCTCTCCCAGGATATTCGCGAAGTCATTGCGCATCACCACGACCATGAGGCCGAGGGCACGAGGACCGAGCAGCCAGTGGTGGCCTTGGTGCACTTGAGCGACTTACTGTGCCGCATGCGCAACCTGGGACACGGCTACTACGAGCGCCAAAAAGTTGACTTAATCGCCGATCCGGCCTGGGGCGTCCTGATCAAGGAACATCGCGAACTAGCATCAATGGACCTGGTTCGGTTCACCTTTGAGTTGGATGACGCGATCGAGGAAATCCGCGCCACGGTCGCAACGATCTTCGGGCCGGCGCAGAGCATGGCACGAAGTTAAGATTCTCATCCTAGAAGAAAATCGATCGTGGCCCAGCGCAAAGGACTAGTCGAAAAAAGATCGCAGGATCAATCTGATCGTCAAAGTCGCCCGGAAGGTCTGACCGAGGATAAGTCTCTCGACAAGTCCTTCCTGTTCACCCGATTCGCGCCGACCACATGGCGCCTTTAGGCTTGAATTTGAAGAGAGATCGTCATCGGCATATTTTCGAAGAGCATGTGTACTTGCAGGCCCGGCTCCTCAGCTTGCGAGTGCAGACTATAGTCGTCGCCCGTGATTACGGTGGGCGGAGAAAGCAGACAGCCTTCGGCCAGTCCGGAAATTTTATTCTTAAAATTTCCCGCGACCATATTGCATACTTCGCCCAGGGCGTCTGACATTTCTGGGCCAACCTTATCGATGTCGACATTGAGCATCTTCGAGGTCATCAGCGCGGCGGCGCGGCGACTGCAGCGCACGCTCAAGACGCCGCACAGTTGTCCGGCTAAACCTATCATGGCAGTCACGTCGAGAACGCCGGCGTCGACGTTTTGGGATGCCGTCAATTCAGAACTCAGCATCAATTCAAAGACTTCTCGGATCGATACTTCAAGCAGCGAAATCCAGACTGCGTGGTTGGCAGTCGGGGCCTGCGCACCATGCGCCAAATTCATGATTTGCCTCCCAGAATGGGGATGACATGTTCCTTCACCTGGTCGGGAGTGAAGGGTTTGCGAATATATCCGCGAGCGCCCAGGGAGAGGGCCTGTACCACATGCGACTCGCTGCCCTCAGTCGTGATCATGACTACGGGGACGCCTTTCGCGTTGGCGACAGCCGGAAGCTGTTTGATGAATTCCAGGCCGTCCATGACGGGCATATTGATATCACAAAGGATGAGGTCAACCTGATGATCCGCGAGCACGGAAAGGGCTTCTGCGCCATTGCCCGCTTCGGATACTTTACTGAGGTCAAGTCCGGCCTGTCGGAGCGAGCGCTCCACGATTTTCCGCATGACTGAGGAGTCATCCACAATTAGGGCATGTATGCTCATGAAGGGACTCGATTCGCGCGTCGGGACGGATGCTCTTCTGAATCCCGCCCGCTTTTTGGATCATCGGCGAGTCGCGACGAAGACTTTAAGGTGCGGATCGGGATTCGGGCTCGTGCTTGGACGACGGATGTCGCCGAACCTTACCAGCGTAATCCCACAGTGATCGGCATAACGATGGTCTTGCCATCGCTCTGATAGGCGCGATGGTAGCGATATTCGAGGTAAAGCCTTGAGTCATGGAGGCGATTGAGGCGATAGTTGATTCCGCCGCCGAAGTTGAAGCCGCCAGCGTCCTTAGTATTCGAGGACATCGTTTGGGGTAGGGGTGTACCGAAGATATCCCGCTGAATGTCCCACCATCGCCAAGCGGGTTGGTAAATTGTGCCTGGCCCAAGAACGCGGCTCGGAATCGAGACAGAGCGCCGGTAGAAACCAAGGCCGAGGATTCCGTAAGCGCCCAATTTTCCAAAATGGCGAGGCACAGTGACAATTCCATCCAAGCTGATTGACTGCATATTCCCGCTCTGGTCGGTGAGGCTTTGGGACTGCTTCACGCTGGGCCGGAAGTTGAGATCGTAATACATGTATTCGGCATCGACACCGAACAGGCGATTAAAGTTGAAACCAGCACCCGCCACTCCGTTAAAAGAGTTGCCAACGTAGCTCGCGACATCGTCCTTGCCGATGCCGAGCCCGATGCCTGCGTTGTAGGTAAAACGATTGAAACTTGGTTTGTCTTGGGCCGAAGCCACCGTAATCAGCCCGAAAAAAACAAGAAATAGAAGTATCCGAGTGCTCAATTCTTAGTCTCCAAATTCGCTGGGCAGTCGTCGAAACGAGACGACGCGATTCCACGCCCTGACTCAGTAAGGTTCTGCCCAAGTGTACCTAATTTGCTGTTTTAATTTAGATGCGCATCGACACGGGAACACGCCGTCCATTTTCACTGGGACGCTAATTGACGCCGGCGATCGGTCGAGGGGCCCGCCGGACCTTGCCGTAAAACACCGGCCAGTACTCGCGGAGCATGTTGCCTCCAGCCCGTGTAGCTAAATCCAAACCATAGCGCAAGAAAGTATCTCCCACTGTGCGATTCTGGTCAGGCCAGTAGACGTTGGCCAAACCCTCGCCCATGGCGGGCCCTATCAGCCCCGACCAGTTCATCACGTCGCGTCCGTCATCGTTCCTAGTGATAAAGACTCGCTTTACCGAGTACTTCACGGCATGCATAAATTTCGGATTAACCTCGGCATAAAAGCGCGGATCCTCATGAAGCACGGACGCGAGGACGAAGGTTCCAAAAAACTCGCTGGATGCCTGTCGCCCCATCGAGGAACCAAAACGTTTGGAATACGCGTCCCATCCTTCGCCAAAGCCGGTCGGGGAGTCGTCAGCCTGCCCCACAGTGGAACCGAGCATCGCCCAGGTGACGGTATGAACCGAGATGCTGTTATCGACAAATATTTGAAATTTTTGTCCGGTCGAGAGACGTTCCGTATTCAACGCGATGTCGGGAAAAACGATGGACTTTTCCTGCAGCAGATTGTACAAAGCAGCACCCGACACCTTCTCCAACTTGGTAGGAGGTGCCGTTTCGGGAGCGGGTACCGTTGAGGCAGTGGCCGTTGGAGGAGGAGTCTGGGTTTTCGCCGAATCCTGGCAAAGTGCCGTGGCCGAAAGAAATGCCAGCGCTCCGCAACCAATCAAAGTGCGGAACGTTGCGGAAAAGGAAAGTGTCTGGTTGGGCATCGCGAGGACGACCGATCCAGAGCCGTTGATTCTTTGACGAGAAGGCATCGATAGAGATTACTCAATCGCGGGCTTGGCGGCAAACGCTCAAAAACCAAAAGCTCGAAAGTACCTCGATTACGCGGCAGCGGACGCCTCGGCATTGGCGATCCGCTCGATAGCAGCCAACAGATGTTTGCGGACCATCTTTACAAGAGCGGACGTTAATTGCATCAGAATTTCGTCTGGAATGATGTTGCTCAGCAGCCCGCACAAAAGGAATCTATCCATCGATTCTTCGATCGAACCATTTTTACGTTACAGGCCGTGAACGCAACGTTACAAACAATGGCGTTGTTGGCTATTCAGGCTCAAGACCGCGGCGGTGAAATGGCGCCGTGTACGATTTCCTCTTGTGACGGAGCTTTGGAATCTCACGGTGCTAATGTCGCAAGCAAAAAACTCCTGGGCCAATCTGGATAAATTCCCGTCCAATGAACGGCTGCGGCTTACGCGGTATTTAACTCAACCCGGAGATCGCTCTCCGATCAGCACGACGGACGCACTCGGAATACTACGAACGGACGTGCGGAAGAAAGAGCTCGGGCCATTTCAGGCCCGAAATTGCGCTTTCTACTGCGAGGGGGTGTCGGCGTTGATGGCGGTCGCAATCTGGTCGTACATGAGAGAGATTGACTTCTGATCCTGTTGTGACGCCTGAACGTTCTTCGCCTTATTATCGGTTTCCAGTTGTGCGCGCAGAGTTCTCATTTGGGCAACGTCGCCCTGGATAGTGTTTAAGTCACCGCGGTTTCCATTCATCGTGGCTTCGAGGGTGGAAATTGCCGTCTTGTCCGATGCAATCGCCGCCTTGTCGCCACTTTTGTAATCGTTGGACAGTGTCACGCGATCCTGTTTCAAGGTTGAAACTTCGTCGGCATACGTTGCGTTCAAACTCGTCCGATTGTTTGCAACCATCGCTCCCAACCCGGGCTGGGATTGAGACGCCAATGTATTTTGTATCTGCATGTTTTTCTCCTGAATAACAAGATGTGGTTCCCGAAGAACTGCACTCTTGGGTCCACTCTTGAAGCGGCAAAGCGGGCACTACTAGGTTCGCCTTACCTCGATGGGCGGTCCAGCTAAGTGATAGAAGCTGCACTCTTTCCTACCCTTCCAATTCGGATTAATAGTCCATCCCCATCATCTCAAAAGACGCTTTCACGGGGACAATCCTCTGCCCGTGTCCGTCCGGCGAGAGGTTGCGTTTGTACTGGGCAAAATTTGCCGACCACTGCCGACTCATGTTCTGCCTAACGCGGCCCTGGATACGGCGCTTTCTGGTCGCTCTCGTAACAATTAGTAGAGTTCTCCGCTGACTGACAAGGTATGCAGCAGCGCCGCGAAGCCGCACCATCGTAGTCACAGGGTGTATTTTCCCTGGTTAGTTTCGCGCAGATAAAAGAATCACAACTGGCGCACTAAAGTCCTTGGGGTCAGTTGCCGATAAATCGGGCCGCGAGGGTGGCTTTCGCCTCACTGTGCAAATGCCTTCAATCGGACTTTCGATGATCGTGAAGAACGGAGAGCCCACCTTGGCTCGCTGCCTGGAAAGTGCAAGCTTTGCCGTGGACGAGATCGTGGTGGCTGATACCGGTTCGACGGATGCAAGCGTTCAGATCGCGCTTCGCTATGGAGCCCGAGTTATACATGTTCGTTGGGAAGATGACTTCGCGCAGGCACGGAACGCCGCGCTGCGTCACGGAAACTGCGACTGGGTTCTGTTTCTGGATGCCGACGAATTGTTGGATGCTGAGGGGGCGAGGCAGATCGCGGAGCTGGTGACAAATCCGGGGGTGTCGGGCTATTCCATTCCTATCTGGAATTATGTGCCCACACTGGCCACGCGGATGCTCAACCGACCGGCCCAGCAGAATCCACATCGTATTGAGGCAGCCCGAGGGTTTCCGGCCTATGTGGAGCATGTAAATGTGCGGTTGTTCCGCCGCCATCCCGAAATATTCTTTGAAGGACGAGTTCATGAGAGCGTAGCCGACTGCCTCCAGCGCAAGGGGCTCACAGTGGCGCGCGCAGACATGGTTATACACCACCTCGGCATCGCTGAAGACGTAGCTGACGAGCGTAAGCGCAAGTTGGATTACTACCAGGAATTAGGCCGCAGGAAGTTGCTCGAATCTCCGAACGATGCACTTGCGCACTACGAATTGGGGCTGGGTGAATTAGAACACTATCGCAATCCTCGTGCCGCGTTGAAGCACTTCAGACGGGCCATCGAGTTGAAGCCGAATTCGAGCTTGCTGTGCACTTATGCCGGCATATGCCATGTGCGACTCGGAGAATTTCAGGAGGGAATCGAAATTTTAAAGAGAGCAGAGCAACTAGGCGCGCGCGATGCCGTCCATTTGGAAGCGTTGGGCGATGCGCACTATCATTTAGAGAGATTCTATGAGGCGCAACGGAGTTATGAGGCAGCCGGCGCTGCGGGAAGCGAGTCCTGCGTTCTAGAGAGCAAACTCGGCGTCTGCGAAGTACGACTTGGTTTGTCAGAATTAGGGCTACGGCGCATACAAAATGCGATTCGGCGCGAACCCGAGGTCGGCGAACTCTACGACATTTTGACGGCGGCGGCCCTGTTCACCGGTAACCGGCCCCTGGCGGCCGAGACGGCGGAACGTCGACTGCCCATCGGAACTCCGTCAGCAGACAGTTTTCTTCTCTCCGCCGGAATCTGGGCACAGATTGGGGAATGGCAACGAGCAGCGCGGGTTGTGCAAGCTGGCTGCCGGCGTTTCCCTAAAGACATCAAGCTGCGTTCCGCCCTCGCCGAGGTAAGTCAGAAGCTGGGAATAGGCCACAGACTTGCTGCGGACGAAGTTTGTTAGGAACAGATAAAATAGTGAAATCCCGGCTCAAAACGGCCGCCCTAGTTGGAGGGGTCGTTGGTGGCTACGCCCGCTACAAAAGTCCAACCCTGTACGCGAGCCGACATTGTTATGATGGAGTGCAACGGCACGAACCACGACCCGTCAGCGGCAATGTGGTGCCATTGCCTGCCTACTTACAGCAATAATCGTTCCGGCTAGAGCGGAAGTCTAAGCGCGCGCTTTCTTTAAAGAGTCTTCCTCATGTCGGATACGGAGTCTCGCGACTTGGCGATCAAATCTCTCCGCGACCCAGAGGTCAATGCCCTCCTTGTGTGAGTCCAACATGCATTGAAACTGGAGACCGGCATTTGACTCTCGACGCTGGGCTACGTTTATGAACTCGACGCCGGCATTGCCATCCCGGTTGATCCATTTGACGAGCCCGCTGCCAATGATCAATTGCTGAGTTTCCGGCAACACAAAGGCAAATTGAATGTCGCTACCTGCGCTCAGTTCGGCACTGGCCTTGCAGGTGCGGTGGTCCAACATAAGCCCGAGGCCGTCGTTGCTGATGTTGACGATCATCGCTCCTAGAAGTTGTGAGCCGTTAACAGTGAGGTCGGCGGAGATCCGGACGGATTCGCGATGGCCAAGGCGTCGGTGGTTCAGAACCGCGCCCCGCATCGCCTCCAAACAGCCAGAGATTTGAGTCCCTGACGCAGGTTTGTGGATCAAGAACTGCACGCCGCTGCTAAACGCCTGCCTAATATCCATTAGGTTATGGGCGATGACCACTTGAACGGCATCTTGGTTCATCCGGGAACCCTTTATTTGCTCGAAAAGTCCCGCTAGATTTGCTACTTCGTCCCAGTCGAGCACGATGGCGTCGAGTTTCTTATCCTTAATCAGTGAGAGGGCGGAGTCAACGTCCGCGGTGGCATAGGTTTGCAAACCCAGGTTGCGCAGCACTCGATTCATGGTCACGAGGAACGCGTCGTCTCGGCAGAAGACTAAGGCGGTCATTTCGAACGTTCTATATTGGTTAAACTTGCTCATCGATTTCCTTGAGAACTGAAGTTGCAGAGTCGCGAATATAACTCGTCGTCACTTGCTCGGTTTGTATTAGAAGCGTCTTAGGCACGCTGGCTAAATCCTAATTGGGTAGAGCATCTCGGGCGCCATTTCACGAACTATTTCGCGCCGTCGGCCGCATCAACTGTTAACGTCGCCCAGGCACTAACTACCGGCTGTCCGGTGTTAGTGAGCAAATGCCAGTCACGTATGTTCACCGATGTACTCTATTTCGCGGCAAAGACCTCTACGAACGAAGGTGTTCTGTCCGGTCCGAGCGGTAGATCAGGGAGCAGTGAGGGTGTCAGTACATTACCGGACAGACACAAGGTTGCATAGGCGGTACGCTCGCGCAGTCGTTCTGAGCCATATGGATCGTGGATACTCGACACAGTTAGGTAGCTTTTTCAAGCGCGTGCTGCGAAGCGGCCCCTTAACTGTCGAAGAACGTGATCAACTTTCTCAACTGGCAGAAGCCATCGTTGAGTACGGGCGAATGTACCAGTCCTATTGTGATTCTACCGCGCAAGTTGTGATCATGGAGGCCGTCGAATTGGAACGTCGCTTCAGGGAAACACCGCAAGTGATCGAAGAGGCGCTTCTGTTACTAAGTCGCACAGGTCGTGCTGAGCCGGCCGACCCAGCGGGATGTTGGAAAGTGAAGCTCGGTGGTATCGTGTCTGAAACTGGTAGAGACTGATCCTGTTTCGCCCCTTTTCAATTCATCGAGGCAACCCAATTTTGCAGTTGTACGCGAATGTACTGCGAAGACCTGCTTGCGCTGTTGCTCTATAGCTTAGAAGGAACTATGCAAGCGAAGACGTAGACGGTGTCACCAACACCGGCAAGCAGGCAAACCTAGAGTCCAACCTTGAGAAAATAGGGCTTTTGAAGACGCACATTTGTGCCCGAGGTTGGATGCTTCTGCCGAGCGATGAAAAGCGGATAGAGGAATAGCCACCGCATTTGCCGCCCAATCCCACAAGAGATGAAGAGGTGGAATCGGCGCTCCCACACCGTCAGCCGCATTCTTGAACCGCGAGTTCGCGGAATTCGGCAAATCGATGGAGCATTCCCAGTTCTTCAAGACACTCTCGATCAGAATGCGGGAGTTCGAATCCTTGCGAATCCTGCGGGTGAGCGTCGAGTGCATGGGCCAACAGATCCGCAATATACACGGCGATTGAAACGTCGAAGCACGTGTGCGGAATACGGTTAGGATGATGATGTTGCGCGATAGCCTCAACGGCGAGGTTGGGGACACCCCACAATCCGAGAAGGTAAGCACCTATTTCTGCGTGTGAGGTTCCCAGAAGCTCCTCTTCCGCGTCGACAATCGGGCACGAGCGTTCGCGAGCTCGCGAGCGAGTAGAGCAGAATTCATCGGGCATTTTGCTGGCAAGGATGATTTCGCCAACGTCGTGGAGAAGCGCGGCCACGACTACAGTATCCCGTATTTTCGGGCCGACCGGGAGGCGGCGGACAATCGCCGCGGTGCGATGGCCATGCAGTTGCATTGACTCATAGACCTCCTGGGAAATGCGCGCATCGGGTGCAAAAATCCTAAATGTTTCCGAAGCCAAAGCTAAATTCTTAATCATTTCCATACCCAAATAACCGACAGCGCCGCTCAGGCTGGTAACTTTCTGGCCCAGCCCGAAAAATGCGCTGTTGACAAGTTGCAAGACTTTCGCAGACATCGCGAGATCTAGCTCGATAATTTCTGCGACTTGAGCGATGGACGCGTCGGGATCGGATACCGCCTCCGTGAGGGAAGTGTAAGTATTGGAGAGCGAAGGCAACTCGCCAATGCTTCCGACAACCTGGCGCAGCTCTGCTTTGCACAATATATCCTGCAAAGCACATACGCGTTCAATCGTGGTTCGCAGTTCTGCTGCGTCACAAGGCTTGGCAAGGAAGCGGTGCGCCACATGAACCGCGCGTGTGGCTAATGCCACATCGGTATATCCGGAAAGCACAACTCTCGCTGCGCTCGGGAAGCGGTCGCGGATGAAGCCGAGAAGTGTGGCGCCATCCATTCCGGGCATTCTCATGTCAGAAACGACTACATCAAAAGTCCTTGTCTGGCAGGCCTGCAAAGCTCCTTCGCCACCCACCACGAATTCCATGTCCCAGCGCTTTCGGTCCGCATGCAGCATGCGCCTGATGCCGTCCAGAATCTTGCTTTCATCATCAACGAACAGAATTCGTTTCACGCGGTAACTGCCTTCGAAGCAGCGGTCTTTTGCTCGCGCGGGAGGCGGATAACAAAAGTTGTGCCCTTTCCGCACTCCGTTTCGAAGGAGAGTTTCCCGCCGTGCTTGTCGACGATTATCGAGCGCGCGATCGCCAAACCCTGGCCGGTTCCCTTGCCGATTTCCTTCGTAGTAAAAAAGGGATCGAATATTCGGGCCCGCGCATTTTCGGGAATTCCCGTACCGGTATCCTGGATACGGATCTCAACCCAATCCTGGCAATACTTCGTTCGTACTGTGATCTTTCCTCTTTCTGCGCTCCCCTTTCCAACGACATCGGCGATGGAATGCGCAGCATTGATGATTACGTTCAGGATTACCTGATTGAATTCACTCGGGAGACAAGAGATGAGAGGGAGCGAGGGATCGAAATCGGTCTCCAGATCGGCCACATATTTCCACTCATTCCGCGCCACCGTGAGCGTACTTTCAATGGCGTGATTCAAGTCCAAAGCGATTTTGTCCTTCGTACCTGGATGAGAAAATTCTTTCATCGCACTCACAAGCTTAGACACTCGCCCGACCCCGTCGAGAGTCTGGTCGATGGCTTTGGGAATTTCCTCCAACAGATAGGGGGCGTCCATTTGCTCCGCGACACGGGTAACTTCTTGCATGATCTCGTCCGATAGAGCGTCAGCTCTTGAAGCTTCCAGCATACGTTCGTAGCTTGCCAGGAGTTGCTTTAAATCCTCGAAAGAATCTTTCAAGAAGCGCACGTTGTCGCCGATATATTGAGTGGGAGTGTTGATTTCGTGTGCGATTCCAGCCGCCAACTGGCCCACTGATTCCAGTTTTTGGGACTGACGTAGCTGTCCCTCCATAGCTCTCTGTTTGGTGACGTCTGAACCGATAACAAGTCTGGAAACGCTTTCGTCGGCGATATGAATCGGAGTGATGGTTAACCCCAGCAGGCGCGTTTCGCCATTAAGCTCAAACTGAAGCTCGCAACGATGACGTTCCGGCCTAGAATTCCAGGATTGGATTTCACGGTGCACGTCTGCCTCAAGCCATCGGATACCACAATGTGTCAGTTCTTTCCCGATCGCTTGTGCGCTGGGCAGGTCGAACACGGCCGCAGCAGCAGAATTCCAGCGCCTAATTTTACAAGTGTGGTCCAGCCCAATTAGAATTGACGGAACAGCATTAATAAACATTTCTGCTTCTCGATGTGCCGTCTGGAGTGCTTCCTTCTCGGCCCGGAGACGCGCGGTCCTGTCCCTGACCAGCCATCTGATTAAACATAGCGCAAGGGCAGCTGCTACGACCGCGACAAGAAGGATCATTAACAAGGTGTGCGGCCGCGATATGAAGCGGTGGAACTCGTTTGTTCCTTCAGTGAATAACGAAGGTATTTTCACGCAAACCCTTTGGCGGGCAGACTTTGGTCGTACAATTATTGGCATAAGCAGGGTGTTCCTTCAGAAGTGTCAGCAAGATGTATTCCTAAACGACGACAGGGAAGTAACCCAAGTAACCGCGCAATGTGGTTCGGATATGCCGATTGAATACCGCCAGCCGCGATAGAGCGTTTTCACCGTGGCGCGACGCAATAAATAGGGAGTAAGTAACTCTTAGCCGCTTGGAAGGGGCAAATGACTGACAAGATTCTTTTCGTAGATGATGAGCCTGCAGTATTAGATGGTTACAAACGAATGCTGCGCCGAGAGTTTGATGTAAATACAGCCCTTGGCGGCGAGCAAGCACTGCTTGCCATCCAGGAATACGGACCTTACGCTGTAGTTATTTCGGATATGCGGATGCCGGGCATGAACGGCGCGCAGTTTTTGGCACGGGTATGCCAGATCGCTCCGGACACGATAAGGATGTTGCTGACAGGCTTCACAGACCAGAAGGCAGCCATTGATGCCGTGAACGATGGAAATATATTCCGGTTTCTCACGAAGCCTTGTGACAAAGACATCATCGTAAAAGCGATCGCAACGGGAGTCATTCAGTATCGTCTTGTAAGAGCCGAGAAGGAACTTCTCGAAAACACCCTCATGGGAAGTATCAAGGTCTTGACGGAGGTCTTGAGCGCTGTAGCCCCCGAGGCCTTCGGAAGATCAATGAGGATCGCTCGCATTGTCCTTTATCTCGCGTCGAAGTTCAACCTTCCCGCGCGCTGGCGTTTTGAGGCTGCGGCTATGCTGTCTCAGCTCGGGTGCGTCACGCTTGACCTCAAGCTCATACAATCGGCGTACGTTGGTGACAAGCTCTCGAGCGAAGACCAGAAACGGTTCGCTGCTCATCCTCAAGTGGCAAGGGATCTCCTGGTCAACATCCCGCGAATGGAGCCGATAGCGTGGATGATAAGCCAACAACTAACAAACAGTAACACGTCGGCAGTTCCCGATTTCACTGCGACATCGACGGGGGAGATAGTGTTTGGCGCGAAGATGCTCAAACTGGCAGTGGCTTTTGACAGCTTCAAAATGAAGGGGCTGTCGGATGAAGCCGCCATGACCGTACTGCGGGCTCGTCGCCCTCCATTCGACGGAGAATTGATGTCGGCGCTGGCCGGATTTAAGCCGGACAACGCGAAGGCCGAGTTGCGGAAGGTTCCCGTTGCCAAACTCATTACGGGTATGATTTTGCAGCAGGAGATCAAGACGAAGGGAGGAATGTTGGTAGTTGCGAATGGGCAAGAAGTAACTCATGCTCTGCTGATCAGACTGGACAATTTTGCCAGAGCTGGAACCATCGAAAAAGAAATCATGGCGCTTGTGCCTGTGTAGCCTCATTAATGCTTGGCTCTCTACGGGGAATCAGTTCGTCCCAAGCCGCGATCTTGGTCCTTGGAGCGATGGTGGAGTTCGCTGATTGGAAGTGTTTATACGCGAGACAGAGTGTGATCGTAGAGAGTCTGTCTAGTGTCAGCCCATTTTGTTATTCTTTTTTCGGAGGGGCCTTGTCGGCGGGTGTTCCGGTTGGTGCCGGAGTTTCATCGGTATCCTCAGGCTTGGCATCGATATATTGTACGATCAGTGATATTCGGCGATTCCCCGGGTCCAACGGATCGTTTATGTTCCGCAAGCGCTGGTCGGCATAGCCTCGAACCTGCGACACTTGGTTCTCGCCAACACCGTTTTGCTGCATTAGACGCCGTGCTGAATTAGCCCTGTCGGCGGAAAGTTCCCAGTTTCCATATCCCGCGGCGCCCGCATAGGGCTTAGAATCCGTATGCCCTTCGATCGAGAGTCTATTCGGAAGCTTTCCCAATTCCACTGCCAGCATAATTAACAACTGTTTGCCATCAGCATTAACGACACTGCTGCCACTTTCGAAGAACGTTCCGGAAGCGGTTTCGATTAAATCGATTCGGAGGCCCTCGCCGGTAATGGTCATCTTGATTTGATTCTTTAGCTTGTCAAAATCGCTTAGCTTGTGGACAGACTTTTGTAGCTGCTCGCGGAGCTTAGGCATATCGTCTTTTTTCAAGGTAAAATTCTCCCCCGCGCCGCTCTGGTCTGTCCCGACTTTCTTGGAATTGCCGGAGGGATCCTTGAAATATCCGCCCACCGCGTCTTGCATTTGTTTGCTGGAATTCATTAACCAGAGGACGATGAACAAGGCCATCATAGCTGTTACGAAATCGGCGTAGGCGACCTTCCACGCGCCACCGTGATGTCCGCCATGAGCGACTTTTTTCTTGATGATGATGATGGGGCGAGTATCTGCCATGTCAGGGTATTCCTTTAAGCCGAAGCGGCGGCTGCGCTATCATTCCCTCCGCCTCGGCACGTTTTCTCAATTTCCTGAAATGATGGACGCACATGCCCCGGGATTGCCCGCCGGGCCGCCTCAACTGCGATGATCGGCGCTCCTCCTTTTAGAAAAGCGATCATCACAACCCGAAGCACATGGAGATAAGCTTGTTCGTCTCCCGCAGCCATTGCCATACTCGCTGCAATTGGGCCGATGAACCCGTAACAAAGCAGAATGCCCAGGAATGTGCCGACGAGCGCAGCGGCCACTTTGCGTCCAATTTCTTCCGGCGGTCCACCCAAAGACCCCATTGTGATGATTACGCCAAGCACCGCGGCGACTATTCCCAAGCCAGGAAGAGACTCCGCCATGGTGCTTAACGCGGCAATGGGAAGACCGGACTCATGATGATGGACTTCCATATCGAGATCAAGTAGTTGGTCCAGATCGAAGGGTTCCGATCCCGTCACCGCCATCCGCAGGGTGTCACAAACGAAGCCGCGCGCGTGATGGTTCTTCAGGAAGTTAGGATACTTGGAGAAAATTGGGCTCTTAGCAGGGTCTTCGACATGAGACTCGAGCGCCATCAATCCTTCCTTCCGCGCCTTCGTGAAGAGTTCATACATCATCTTCAATGATTCGATATAACGTTGTTTTGGATATTTCGATCCCCCAAAGCTGCCCGCCACACCAGAAGCAATTTTCTTAAGGACATGAAGCGGGTTGGCGATCAATACGGTCCCGATCGACGCGCCTCCAATGATTATGAGTTCGGATGGCTGGAGCAGCACCTTCACGTTTCCGTGTTCCATCAGGTACCCGCCCATAATTGCCCCGATCACTACGAGAATGCCGATAATTGAAAACATTGCCGTCTAATTTCCCCTTTGGATCCGTGTAGCGTCTTGTCCTGAGATTCCCTTGGTGTTTGGGCTCGTTTTAGAAACGACAACCAGATCCACTCGTCGATTGGTTTTTCGCCCCTCTTCGGTTTCGTTGCTGGCAACGGGGCGATACTCCGAATACCCGGCAACTGAGATCTGCTCGGGATCGAGTCCATAGCGCCCGGTGAGTAACGTCACCACTTGCGTAGCGCGTGCGGTGGACAGTTCCCAGTTCGACTTGAACTGCAGAGTGTGAATCGGTACGTTGTCGGTGTGGCCTTCTACTCGAATCTGAAATCCTTTGGCGTTGAGAATTCGGGCAATTCGGCCGAGTGGAGCTTGCCCTTCCTCCAGGAGCGCCGCACTCCCGCTATCAAAGAAGCCCAATTCGTGCAGACTCACCACGAGACCCTCCGGGGTTTTCCGCATTTCAACCTCGTGGCGACTGATTTCATCACCCAAGGCATTCTCCAGTTCTCGTTTCAAATCCTCGACGTTCATTCCCTCAACACTGATTTCAGCTACCGCCTCCCTTAAATCTCTGGTCAGGGGGCTCCGATCGATAGCTGCCTGTGTGTGACCAGCAGGAGCCGCTTCAACACGGTGAACGGCGTCTTGCGCACCGCTTGAGAACACTCCCAATTCTTGAAAAGCGCCTTGGATCGCCTCGGACACCTGGACAACCTTCTTGTTATCCATCTGTGATGTGGAGTAAAGGACAACAAAGAACGCAAAAAGTAAAGTAATAAAGTCTGCGTAGGAGACTAGCCAGCGATCGTGACTGACAGGTGCTCGCTTTCTCATTCGGCGTCTCACGCCGACAGCGCCCCCGACTGCTGCTGCTGCGACAGATACCCAAGAAGCTTAGTCTCAAGAATTCGTGTGTTCATCCCTTCTAGAATTGAGACAACGCCTTCAACGGTCATTTCACGAAACACCTGCTCCTGTCGCCCCTTTATCTTGAGCTTGCCAGCGGAAGGTAGGAAGAACAGATTGGCGGACCCAACGCCATAAATGGTCGCCACGAATGCTACGGCAATGCCCTTTCCCACCTCGTCGATGCTGGACAGGTGCTGCATAACCTGGATCAGGCCGAGGACGGCTCCGATGATGCCGATGGTCGGGGCAAAACCGCCGGCCGCCTCGAAGACATGAGCGATCTCTTCTGCATGTTCCGCCTGATTGTCGAGTTCTAGCTCCATCACCTTACGTAGCTCGTCAGGCTCGATACCATCCACGGCAAGCATCAACGCCTTCTGGAGAAAAGGATCCTTGATTCCGGCAAGTTCGCCATCAAGAGAAAGAATGCCGTTCTTACGTGCACGATGCGCAAATCCCACGAGCGTCTCAACCAGAAACTTAGGGTTTTTGGATTTATCAAAGATGACCAAGGCCAGTTGCTTGAATGCCTGCACCACCAAGGAAAGAGGGAACTGAACCATCACGGCACCAACGGTCCCTCCAAGTACGATCATCGCTGCGGTTGGCTGGAGAATTTGGCTTATCTTTCCTCCTTCTAACAAAAGCCCCGCCAGAATTCCGCCGACCGCAAGAAAAATGCCGCTAATCGTACTCTTATCCACGAGCCTGCGCCTCAGATTCCACCGTGTCGCGTTCGTGATGTGGAACGCTGCGATCCACGGGTATAGTCCCCGCACCTAAGCCAAAGTTCGATAGTCCCTCAAGTATGGCACGCCTAAACGCCACAACCAGTGACACGACCTCATCCGCAGATTCATGAACTAGCATTTTGTCCCCGCTCACGAGAGTGATCACAGTGTCCGGGTTATTTTCGACAAACTTAATCAGATCCGCGTTTAGAATGACTTGTTGCTTATTCAATCGAGTAAGTCTAATCACACTGATACCTCGGGATGGAGCTTGCGGATGTCTACTCGCTTTACCTGTGCGCCACTAATCGGTCGTTTGGAGTTTCTTCTAGAGTTACCGCGGTACTATAGCGAAGGCCTGCGTTAATGCCAAGGCCGACGTATTATCAATACTTACTTTCCAATGAATCGCGCCATTTCTGTAAATGATCAGCTTCGACAGTTAAGCCAAGCTCATTTCAGTCATGACTCGCCCGCGACGTTTGCGGCTGCCGGGCGTTCCGGGCGCTTGAAATAGGCCAACACTTGCTGTCTCTCCACTTCGGTCAGTAGCATTTTGCGTAACACGACCTGCATTTGATCCACTGCCCTCGGATATCGAATCAAATCTTCGCCTTTCACCAGTTGACTCTGCAGTTGCTTGCCGACCGGACTCAGTGTCAAGTTGAAGTGCGCCAACTCGAATCGAGCTTCTGTCCATCCCATGTACCAGAACCAGTCCGTGTAATAAAGCCAGCTACGCTCATTAAAGGCGCGGACGTGGGTTGGATCCTGCCATGCACCCCAAGATAATTCATAGGGTACGCTGATGGAAAATAAGCCGCCCACCTTAAGCAGATTCAAGCACGAGGTCATCGCCACCTTTAGGCTTGGTATATGTTCAAGAGCATCGTTGGCCACGATCTCGTCAAATGAGTCATTCTCCAAGATGATTGTGCCAAAGCGTCCAGTGTCAAGCGGCTTCCCGATCGGCAAGGGATGATTGAAATCAAGAACCGCGTCCGGTTCCCAGTAAGAATCCACATCGACGTTAAAGAAGTTCTCACGCCAGTCTTTCCCGCTGCCTAAGTTGAGCCTTGCGGGAATGGGAGTCGTACGCGGAGTGGGTTGTTTAGCTTCGGTTGCCTGTAGTGCTTTACTCAAGATGTCTGACTCCCTTCGTTGAGAAAAATATTGAAAGCCTCGTTTTTCAATTGCCTGGCGCTTCGCATCGTCCTGTAAGAGCGATAGGCAGCCATTCACCAATGATTCATAAGGTAGAGCGACGACTGCTTCCGCCAAACCATTCTCGATTTCCGTCTGAGAACAGATCTCGGTCACTACAGCTTTAGAATTGGTTAAGAGGTATGACAAGCGAACGATTTCGAGAATCTTGCGCTCATAGAAATGAATATTCAGGACGATCTTTGACCGCGAGATCAGGTTGTCTCGCTCTACGCCGTAGACGCCAAACAACACGGTCACCTTCGCTCCTGCATTCTTGAGAGCCCTCACAATGTGGGACCTGCGTGGGTTCAAGGAGCCATAGAAGAGGACGTCGATGTCGGTCTGCAGAGCTGGCAGGATACGGTTCAGTTCGGGCACGTACCCCAAGGGAACATGAACCGGTTGCCGAGCGCAGCCCATTGCCCGCCACATTGCGATATTCCGCAGGCTGTAATCCCACACTTTGTGCCGGCACGCCAGGTCATAAAACTCTGGCGATAGGCTGGGCCCCCCGATTTGTTCCAGGTTATATACAATCGAGCCTCGAGGTACCAGCGATGCCTGGGTAGGCGGCAGCAAATGAGCTCCCAGGAGTACATTGATCGCGTTTGCATCGAAGTCGTTGTCGCGGATGTGCGCCGTGCAACCGATGCTTCGCAGTCCGAATTGAAGAGTCTCCGCCACTTCAAGAAACGCGTCGGTGTGCAGGAAACCGGGCGGCCGCACGAGAGTGATTTGGAAGTTTCTCATTCGATGCTTGGCATGCGCTTCGACACCCGCTAACTGATAGTCAATGATGTAGCGAGCCGCACAGGTATTTCGCGAGCCCGCAGCGCGCAGTGCTCTTCATGCAATCCAGTCGCCTCATCTCCCTCTAACTTAGTCGACGATGACCCGGCATGGGTGGCATGGTTGAACGAAATTAACGTACCGTGGCGTATTAAAATGCCTATCTATTAGCAATTGAAAAATACACCTTGTGGCATTGTTCGGTACTCGGCCTGCAGTGCGTTAGTGCAATCATATGTCGATCAGTGACTGTTCAAATCGGGCGCTAATCTTGCGCGGGGGTCCTCATTGCCAACGTTAGGGCTCTCGATGATCGTAAAGAACTCGGCTGACACCATTCGCCCATGCCTGGAGAGTGCACGTGAAGTAGTTGAGCAGATTGTTATCGCGGACACAGGATGCACGGATAACACCTGCGATATTGCTCTCGAGTTTGGGGCTTCCATTATCTCTTTTCCATGGGATGACAATTTCGCCAACGCCCGCAATGCCGCACTAAAGCCCATGACGACCGATTGGATTCTCGTACTTGACGCTGATGAGGAGTTGGACGACAGCGCCGAGGACCAACTTCCTGCCTTGCTTAGGAACAGCGAGGCGGGCGGATTTGTGGTTCCAATTCGTAACTACATGTTGAGCAGATTCAACCGGGGATGGGATCGTATGGGGGTTCCGAACGATTACATCCACAAGAGGGCGGCGGGTTCGCCATCTTACATCCTGCACGAAAACTGCCGCTTATTCAGAAGACATCCGGGTATTTACTTCGCGGGGCGCATCCACGAACTGGTCGAACAACAGATCAGGACCCTGAAGCTGACTCTCCCGGTCGCTCCTTTCTTCATTCACCACTTCGGACAACTCGTCGGCGAGACAGAGAGAAAGAAGAAGCAGATTTTCTATCGAGATCTGTTGCGAAGAAAGACGCTGGAGAAACCAGACGACGTTGTAGCATGGACACAACTCGGGCTGCATGAATTCGAGTGTTTTGGCGAGTCGGAGGAAGCCTTGCGCTGCTTTGAAAGAGCGTTAACTCTACAGCCGACCGCCCCTGAGACGTGGCTATTCACGGGAATGGTCTACCTCAAGCTAGAGCGCTACCAAGAGGCCTTGAACGCTCTAGAACTCGACAAGCGCGAAGGGCGTAGCACGGCCTTGAGAGAAGACCTGAGAGGCGATGCCTTGTACGGTGTAGGCCGCTACAAGGACGCGCGGACGGCCTATCGGCGTGCCCTGCACCTGTCGGCAAAGAACCCGCTTCTCGAGAGCAAGCTGGGATATACAGAAGTAAAGTTGGGACAAAAGAAGACGGGACTTGCGAAGTTACGGCATGCCGCAGAAAAGGTTCCAGATATCCACGCCGTTCATGACCGCTTGATGAAAGCCTGTATCATCGCAGGTAGATTAGAAGAAGCAGCTGAGGTCGCGGACAAGTTCACCTTTGTGATGGGACATCCCAAACTGTTCTTGCGCGCTGCGAGCATCCGGGCACAGCTAATGCAATGGTCGCTGGCTGAGGAGATCTTATCTCGTGGATTGGTCTTGTTTCCGAAATCTTCAGAGTTAAGGGCCGCACTTGCTGAGGTTAGAACTCGGCAGCTCGTTAGTGCGGATGGAGTTAAGGCTGAAAGTACCGCTGATCAACTGGCTAGCGAAATGCTCCCTGTCGACTAGTAACCGAAACGGTCGGTGCATGATCGCCGAGCAGAGACAATTGTATTGCAAAAAGCAGCGATGGTGGACAGACACGACTTGTACCGATCTTATTCTTAGGTAAAATATAGGTATTATGCTTACTAACCAGTCGCGGAAGAATAATTCGGATGGCAGTTCCTATGTCAGGCGCTCAGATCTAGGTAACTCAGTTGTGATTACCTGGGTGATTCATGGGGGCTCATCTAAAGCACCGATGTGCCGATAAATAGCCTGCAAAAACAAACCACCTGCTCGAATGGCCGGTAAGCAACCTTCGAGAAGATAAAAGGGCCCGACCCTTGACGCAGGCGGAATCCGAACTAGGAGAAACTTCAAATGTTAAGCATCCTAAACAATATTTCTTCCCTGCAGTCCGAGAACGCCTTAAACACAACCCAGATGAACCTCAACAGTACCTTACAGCAACTGTCCACTGGTCAACGTATCAACTCCGGATCAGATGATCCAGCGGGCCTGGCCATTGCGAACGGGTTACAGGCGAACGTAACGGCATTGACGCAGTCCGTACAGAACGCCAGCGACGGCGTAGGCATGCTGCAGGTTGCCGACGGCGCCTTGTCGCAGATCACAACACTGTTGAACCAGGCGGTCTCGCTCGCTACTGAATCGGCCTCTGGTACCGTGAGCAGCCAGCAGCGCGGTTCGCTAGATGCCGAATTCCAATCGATCACCGCCGAAATCAATACGATCGGTCAGAAAACAACCTACAACGGCGCCGCAGTTTTCGGGCAAGGCACCGTAACGGTGTTCATGAGCGACTCGAGCGGCGCCGGAACCTCAAGCGTCGGCGTAGCGATGGTGACGGTCGATGCGGGCCACCTGAACGGAACGTCTCTGACGGCTGATGCCCTGACTACCGTTGGGTCCTCGACGTCGGCACTGACTGACATCAACTCTGCGATTGCTAGCGTAGCTGCACTTCGAGGCACGTTGGGTGCAAGTTCCAACCAGCTCCAGGCGGCAACCAACGTGATGAACGCACAGATCACTAACGTGCAAAGCGCCGAGAGCGGAATCATGGATGCTAACATTGGAAATACGACAGCCAACCTTTCCAAGTACACCATCCTGCAGCAGACCGGCATTTCCGCATTGCAACAGTCTAACCAGATGTCGCAGTCGGTTCTGAAGCTGCTCCAATAATCGAGCGCGATGGTGGGGCCAGTGCCCCACCATCCTTTTATGTTTGTCGCGGTTGAACTAATAACGGGTGGCCAAACTTATGAGTTCCGTCTCTGGCGTCAATCTAAATTCCTTATTGTCCGCACTCGGATCATCCTCGTCTGGTTTTGATGTTTCTTCCGCCGTCGCCCAAGCTATCGCCGCTCTCTCGACGCCGGAAACCCAGTGGGAAACGGACCAGACAACGTTGCAAACTCAAACCACCGATATCAATCAAGTGAACACCGATGTTTCCGCACTCCAAACCAGTTTGAGTGCACTGAGTGATTCGGCCGGTGCACTTGCTTCCATGACGGCCACCTCGTCGGATACGAGCGTTGCGAATGCAACGGCCGCTACAGGCACCGCTGCTGGTACGCATGTCGTGATCGTCAACAATATTGCTTCCACCGCCTCGGCCTATTCCAGTGCGGTCGCGAGCAGCAGCACGGCTCTCGCATCTGGTAGTTTTACTCTTCAGGTCGGCTCAGGCGAACCAACTACGATTACAGTCGGAAGTGGCGGGATCGATACCCTCGATCAGCTTGCTGCCTCGATTAATGGACAAAATCTCGGAGTTTCAGCCAGTGTGGTCAATGACCAATCGGGATCCCGCCTGGCGCTCGTTAGCAACAGTTCCGGCACTGCGAATAGCTTCACGATAAGCAAGACTTCAGGGCTTAGCTTTACTCAAGCTGCGGGGGTGGATGCATCTCTCAGTGTCGACGGGATTCCGATCGACAGCGCCTCGAACACGGTGACCGGTGTAATCAGTGGATTGACTTTAAACCTGACAGGCGCCAATCCAGGTGGCCAAGTTAGTATTACGGTCGCCCCAGACTCCACGCAAGCGTCAGAAGCTATCGCCAGTTTCGTGGGCGCCTATAACACAGCCATCGGCGATGTAAATACGCAGTACTCGGTTAGTGCGACAAACCAAGAAGGGCCGCTGGCCGGAGACAGTACCATACAAATGCTGCAAGACACGCTGCTTTCGGCAGGGAGCTACTCTGGAGGGGGAAGTGGGGTCGCAACCCTCGCCGATCTCGGTATCACCATGAACAATGATGGCACGTTAACCCTGAATAGCACGACTCTCAATAATGCGATACAAAACAATTTCTCTGGTGTTGAAACTTTCATGCAGGGGACGGCGTCGAATGGTTTCGCCGCAACTCTCAATAACCAGCTAAATTCGCTGACAGATCCAGTCAGTGGCGCCTTCACTGTAGATCTTCAAAGTATTAGCAGCGAAAACAAAGACTTGCAAGATCAGATCAACACTTTCAAGACTTACATAAGTAGCCAGCAAACTCTGCTCACGGCTGAATATAGCCAGGCCGATATAACTCTACAGGAAATCCCTCAGGAAGAAGCGCAAATCAACGCTGAACTTGGTTATGCGCCGACCACATCGACATCATGATGAAAAGCAAAACCGAACTCACCTATCTCAGAGCCGCGGCACAGAGTGCAACCTCGGTCGGTCTCGTCATCATTCTCTACGATCTTCTGATCCAGGACCTGGAGAAAGCAATCGCCGCACGTAACGTTGAAGCTCGAGCCGCTGAGATCAAGCACTCCTTTCTCGTGCTACAGCAGCTTGAAGGATCACTCGATGCCGAAAATGGTGGCGAGGCTGCGAAAACTCTTGCAAGTTTTTACGCCGTTCTGCGCTGTAAAATTCTTGAAGGCCAAATTAAGGCTAGTCCGGAGATACTTCGGGAGCAAATCGCGCTGGTACTCGACGTTCGAGAAGCATGGCAGCAGGTGGACAAACCAAATCTCGGTCTCGCCCAGACGCCCGGTGGGCCGATTGCTTCAATCCCTAACCCCGGGCTTTCCGTGCCTCCGTCGGCCCGCCAGGAAGAATTCGTTTCCTCAAGTTGGACGGCTTAGCAGGCTGCCGAAACACTTGGATTGTAACTCTCTTGTGCGAAAAGCTTCAGGTCTCAATCTCGACTGTGCTGAACTTCTAACCGCCGTACCCTCTGGCGTATAACTCTCTCGCCCGTGGGCGCTGGATCCTGAGGACTCCCGTCATCGGAGTAGCAAGGTGCAGGTGCTTGGGTTGTGCGTATAGCAAGATGGTGCGGCACAAGGGCCGGCAATAGCCAGCGGACAAAAGATCTTTCGCTGGTTGATAATGTCGCCACCGACGGCCTTGGAACGGGTGAAGTCTCAGATCCAACACTGAACTCCCCCGAGAGGTGGCGCGGTTGTCCAAACTCATTGCCGCGCTTCTAGACGGTCGTCTAATTTCAGGACACTTCCACGAACACATCCAAACGAAGCACTTGTTAAACCATTTGCAATGATGAGGATACAATTAGCCACTTTTCCTTGATTAGGGAAATCTAATTGCGACTCTGTCGTCGGCACACTTGTGTGAGTGAGCCGGGGCTGAGGTGTATTCGCTTCGCTCCGGCTAGCCCACAAGTCATAGAGTTCTCCAAATCATCAGGTGAAAATCACAAATGGAAGACAGTACGCAGGAAATGTTGCCAGCCTCGAATCCCTCATGTTATTCGTCGCGCTTTTTGGTTGCCGACGACGATGTGCCACTCTCCCAATTCCTTCGCCGCAGCTTTCAGAACGATAAGAGTGGAGTGGATGTTGTGAACGACGGAGAGACGGCGCTTCAGGCTCTCGCGCAAATTCGCTACAGTCTGCTGATCCTCGACTTGAACCTTCCGAAGCGGGACGGAATGTCTATCCTGAAGGAAATTCGGCCGAAGTCGCCGATGCTGCCGATTATGGTGCTAACCGCCCGCAGCACGCTGGAAGACAAAATCATGGCGCTGGACGCAGGAGCCGACGATTGCATGGTCAAGCCGTTTTCATTCCGAGAACTGCTCGCCCGGACGAGGGCGCTCTTACGCAGAAATGTAGGAGGGGGGTCGCATACTACGTTGCAGTTAGCAGACCTGACTTTGAATCGTGCAGAGCTACGGGCTGAGAGAGCTGGAAAGAGGCTCGATCTGACCGCGAAAGAATTTGTTCTTCTGGAATATCTGATGCTGAATTCTCCTCAGCCGGTCACTCGCGAGATGATCATGGAGAACGTATGGAAAGAGCCATATGACGGCAGCACAAACCTGATCGACGTCTACATAAAATATGTTCGAGACAAAGTAGATAAAGATTCCCCCACGAAGCTACTATGCACGATTCGTGGGGTCGGATATGTTCTGCGCGACAAATAGAGAGGACTGAGGGTCAGATGAGTATTAATAGCACCGCTATGAACGACAATCAGGTTGGTACCTCCGAAGACGCAATCCTGGGGATGCTTCATCGAGCCGCACAGCCGTTATCCACAGTTTTAGGTATCGTGGAACTCACTTTGACAGAGGAAATGGCAGCTGACGAGCGGAAAGACTGGCTGCAACGAGCGATGGACGAGCTATTGCGATTAACCGCAACTTTTGACCAGCTTCGTCAATTCGTGGAGATGAAGAGGAGTGGGCCGATGCCTAAGGAAACGAGCGCTGTCGCGCATGGCTAGCCTGATGACGCCTGCATCGCACTCCGGCTTTGAAGAGATAAATACTAAAGCGTCGTGTGTTCTCATTATCAGCCCGAATCCTGACCTTCGTCGCAGCCTCATTACGCGGCTCGAATCGGGCCAGTGGAACCTTTTGGAGGCAGGTAGCGGCGCAGAAGCCTTGCAGATAATGGAAACAGACCAGATCACACTTATTCTCTTAGATCCCGGACTTCCCGACCTAAAAATAGATGACTTCAGAGGAATCATAGAATCGGATTATCCCGAGACAACGATTGTTCCTATCAATCCACATACGGGACAGCCTATCGTTGCTTCGCCATCGCCCGACTCAATCTGTTTTCAAATGATTCGCAAGATTGAACGTGGAGCACCTTATCTGCCTTCAGCCACGGCGTCTATCGAGTATGCAGAGGCACCGTCGGCTGCGGAGGGCCTGCCGGGGTTTATCGGCAGAGCTAGAGTAGTACAGCGTGCGATCAATATGGTCCGCCAAGTCGCCCAGCGCGAAACAACTGTCCTAATAACGGGCGAAAGCGGCACGGGAAAAGATGTGGTCGCTCGCGCTCTCCATCAGCTAAGTCTGCGAAGGTTGAAACCCTTCGTGGTCATCAATTGCGCCGCCATTCCAGAGGCGCTACTGGAAGCGGAGTTATTTGGATATGTCAAAGGAGCTTTCACCGGGGCAGTCCAGTCGAAAATCGGGCGGATCCATGCAGCGCAAGGAGGCACCTTGTTTTTGGATGAAATCGGGGACCTGGCCTTGGGCTTGCAGTCCAAGCTGCTGCGCTTCCTTGAGCAAGGAGAGATTCAACGCTTAGGTAGCAACGACACGTTTCGGGTCGATGTTCGCGTTATCGCGGCAACAAATGCTCAACTGCGCGCTTTAGTCCAGCAAAAAGCTTTTCGAGAAGATTTGTATTATCGGCTTTCTGTCTTTCCAGTCGATTTACCACCTTTGCGCGACCGAATGGAAGATCTGAATCTATTGATGGATAGTTTCCTTGCGAAATTCTGCCCTCATAATGTCAGTATTACGGCTGAGGCGGTTGCTCTGTTGCAACAACATTCCTGGCCGGGCAATGTGAGAGAGTTGAGGAATGTGATTGAGCGGGCGAGCATTCTGGTGGGAACGGCGCGCGAGATCAGCCCGGCACACATTTTGATTTAGCTCATGCCCGCTGAACCCGAGGGCCTACGTTTATGGCCGCAAGGTCGGTTTCTGGTTCTGGAGATTGACTTGCCGATGCTCCAAGCCCGGCTGGTTTGTTTCAGTTAGATAGATTCGGAGAATGAAAATATGGAGGACATATCCAATACTCGCTTGCTTCTGCCGACTGCTCCTGCGGCCGAGGTTAAATCGAGAGATTCTCAAGCGGGAGAACAGCAGCAATCAGGCAGAAGACCTTCGGCACACAAGCCAGAGTCCCCTGAGGAAGATGACATGCCTGTGGGAGATGACGAACCGCACGCGGTTGATGAGCAGGCATGAGACACCATTCAAGAACTCGACCACCTCTTAACCGCTCAGTTCTATTTGTACAAACGGCTCACGATCCTGCGGGTTTCCTCTACCACCTGACCAAGACGTGGTGCAAATTGTTCACGGAAGGTTTTGAGATCGTGAATTGCGCTATTTCCACATTTTCGGATCATTTCAGCAGAAGAGACCCCCTCCTGACTGAGTAGCGTCCCTTTCGCCGCCTCGATCATCACCGAGAGGTGAGATTGATAGCAGTTGCCGGTGCCAAGAGTCAGGCTATAGGTTGGGTCTACTAAATCGGTGAGCACGGCTTCGAGCAATCCCCGGCAGAGGACAGCACACGCGACTTCGAAACCGTGAATGTAACAGCGGTGGGCCTCCTCAAAATACTGCTGAACCCATGGGCTGGCATGTTGAATGCGGAGCGCCCGGTATTCTTTCGTCGCCGTAAAACTCTTTTCTAGTTGATCGAGCATATCGAGAGCTAAGGCGGCATCCAGATTGTCTTCCTCGCGGCTAATTGAAATGCCAGTCTCCGGGTCGACCTTGCATGTTAGGAGGCTTCCGAGTATGTACTTCGTAACCTGCTCCCGCTTGTCAGGAGCTAAACCAACCAACCAGTGTTCAATTTCAGCTTTAGTCGACTCCGGGGGCAGCTTTCCAATGGTGACGCGCCTCGCTGCCGTCCGCCTGCCCCGGCTGGCGATCACTTGCGACCGAATCGCCTGAGCTTCCCGAACCGCTTCGTTGCTGATCTCGCCGGCAGGCTCTCGAGATTCAATGCACGCTTGAACTTTCTCCTTGTCCCCAAATACCAAGAGGCCGTTTCTTTCCATCCACCACGCACCAGCGTTGACGTATTCCAGCACACGGCGCAAGACGAGCGAGCGTCTGGATTGAGGCTGAACCACAGTAGAAATCCTCTGACCACCATTATAGTCATAGGATGGGTTTGACCGGTTCATGAAACGTCGAGCTGGTGGTGCGAGACAATAATTAGAAAGTGCGCGAGCCGAGAAATGGAACCGGCATCTGGCCTTGAATTGGAAAGTGGATGTCTCCCCTCGCCAACGTCGTGATCGGCTCTTCGATAACGCGCCTCTGTGCGATGGTCTAATTCGAACCACGCGATAGAGTAGCAAGTCGTCCATGAGCGTTGAACGGCTTTTCCTACAAACATAACCAAAGACTCTTAGTTGGGTTTGCCAAGCCGCATTATTGGGTTAGGGGAACGCCCAGTCGTTGTTGGGGCTCGGTCACTTCGGTAATGCGAAGACCATAGTTACCGTCAACAACAACTACTTGCCCCTTCGCGATCACCCTGTCGCCCAAAAGAAGTTCGGCGGGCTCCTGTATCTCCCGGTTGAGCTCGATTACAGCGCCGGCATACAACTGTAGAATGTCTCGAAGGAGGAGCACTCGCTGCCCAAAGCGCAGCGTGACATCTAGGTTGACTCCATGTAAGAGGTGACTATTGGGTTCAGGCAGGGCACCGGTTCTCTCTCGATCGCTAACAGGTCCTCGAACTGTACTGCAAGCCGAAATACTGGAAAGTAGGTCTGAGCTCAAGCTGAGCGTCAGCACGAGCTTCTCAGAGGAGCCACGGGAGACGAGAAGGCTGACTGTCGCCGTTTGCGAAACCGCAGGAGATGAGACTGTAGCCACCTTCATGGTGACTTCCCCAAAAAACTCCTTCAGCTTCGCGGCGGAGCGACTCGTGACCCGTTGTAACAATTGCTCCACAGCTTCTTTTCGTTGCTCGGTTAGCTCGCCAGATTTACCGACTGGCTCCGACAGACATGTCTGTGCAAGAAAGAGCGCATCTGAAAGTGTGAATTGAATGAAGATATCCCCTTGCAAGCATCCGGTGCATAACACTTGAAAACAAAGACCTAGACTCTTGGGCGCCGACTCCGGCACGATGTTATCCATCTGCACTGCCCAGCCAGCACCAAAAGCCTTGGACAGCACCTCGCCGGTCTCGTAGCGCATCGCATCCAACAAAGTATGGAGAGGAGTTCCTGGAGTTAATGCCAACATGTTAGTCATTCGCTTTCCCATTCGAGAGTATCGTTTTCCGCCCAAGCTGGGCGACCCGGAGCCGTCCATGGCGAGCCGGGGTCGCATCGAAGATCTCGCGGCCAGCAATGAGCAGAGATGCAGGTCTCTTAACTGGCACTTCCAGATTGCAAATGCTTTGCGGGACGAGGTGCATCAATGTCCGGATGGCTACCTTTATGGCGGGAATTCCTAATTCGACCTGAAATGCACAATCCAGCATTGTGGCGGACAGTTGTTCACGCATGCGATCAGCTACGCGAGGGGTCTTATACGCCGCCTGTGCGGAAATACTGCGAAGCAAAGTGTTAGAAAGCGAAACTGGTAAGACCACATTAAACATTCCATCCGTTTCCGCCAATCTCACCGAGAACCTCATACATAACACATTTTCCGTGGGGGGTAGAAGACGTTGCATAGCGGCAGTCGGCCTACGCCCCTGGAAGTCCAGCGCTGCGCCCATAGCTTTCCAGGTACCCTCCAATTCCCGGCAGGTGATTGTACCCACGTCGGTCATGATCTCCTCTTCGATTTCACTCACCTCTCGAGGTAAGACTTCGCAACGGCCGCCTCCCCCGAGAAGTATGTCGACGAGTAGAAAAACAAGGGAAGGATCAATTTGCACTGCAACGGGTGTATTTTTATCAGCCAGTATATACATCAGGTAAGTGAGCGTCGGTGTCTGCGCCAGGAAAGCTCCGTAAGTAAGGTGCTCTGTCAACGTCATGGTCACTTCACAACTCATTCGTAGATAAGCTGTTAATGTGTGAGAAATGCCGCGCGCGAAGCCTACATGTAATGCTGCTAACGCGGCAAGACGGTCGTTAGCAAGTTTCTCCGATTGCCTGAAAGTGCAAGGCGTGATTGATCTCGTCTCCTTCGCTTCGAGGCCTTTGGCTTCCGTAGCGGCGGTGCTGACTGCAGGCTCAAGTGGGTTGTGGATGGCAGCTTCTTGCATAAGGAGTTCCGTTCGACGAGTCAGAATGTATTGATGGTTAGAGCAGAATGAGCACTAGGCAACATCTGCCTAGTTGTGTTGCACGGTAGCCGCCACAAGGGATACAGCTGGAAAATATTGCGAGGTCAACCGTAGACTTCTGGAGATCGAACCATGTTCGAGCAATGTGATTCCAGATAATTGCGCAGGTAGCATTGTGTGTCTGCAGAAGGAGAGACAAATGCAAAGCCATAACTGCCGCGCAGCAAGTTGGTCACACTGGCGTCGATTCGCATCGATCTTTGACTATCGGGCAGTGTCAAGATCATCGTTACTTGCGTTCCCTCCGCTAGGGGTGCATTAACCTCTGCGGCAAGCCCATTTTCGCTGAGTTCTGTGCACCGGGCCTCAAAGATCTTGGGTCTGGGATCTAGGAGTTGCAGGAGAAAACGAAAATCGGCGTAGTAGCGCGGTGCTCGGTATGTGTATACCTTATCGGTCATTCGAAGTCTGCTTCCGGAGCTTTCTACATATGTAGTAGCACATGGTGTCGACTAGGGGCAAGTAGAATGCGGCGATTCTCATTTCGATCTAATGAATGGACCCCGGTCATCTGGCGATCGCTCGCGATCGACTGTAGTTGATCTAGTGTTACGTCAATCGGCATCTTCCCACTCTTTCATTAACTCTTGGCCAGTGGAAGTCGCTTAACATGCTGTTACGTTCGATACTGTTCTGGAACGTCAGGCTTCTTTTGGCAGATGCTGTGCATGTCAACTGGGCAGATGTTGCCTAGTTCTCACGAGAAACCAATGCAAGGGCTGATGCAGGCATCGTACGTCACACAGAGTCAACTTACTGAGGCGTTCGACGCGTTCATCGGTGCCGCGAACCGTCTCGAACATTCTCATCGGCAGTTGCATGAGGAAGTGGCCGAGTTGCGCAAGCAACTGGCCGAGCGCAATCGAGCCCTGGCGTCAAGCGTTGCGGAAACCGAGCGTACGCGCGGTGCGCTACGACAGATTCTCGATGCTTTACCGTGCGGCGTAGCGGTACTCGAAAGCCAGAGCCGAGAGATTATTCTGCTGAATCCCGAGGCACACAGACTACTGGGTGTTGCAGAACCCGCCGATTGGCAGAGTCTGCCGGCCTGGGTTCGGACGGCAGTCGAGAGTATTTCGCTGCAATCACTTGGACAGGGCTATGAACAGCTAGTTATGGTTGAGAAAGATGGGCGACAAGCTTGTCTGAAAATTCAATACGGTAGGATGACGAGCCCTGCCAACAAGAAGGACTCGATTGATTCCACGTGCATCGTTTTGATCATTGGAGACGTGACAGCCCAGAAGAGCGTAGAGCACGAGCGTGAAAAGTTGCGCAACGTCGTGGCGCTCGCAGAAATGGCAACTGTGCTTGCTCATGAGATCCGCAACCCATTGGGGAGTCTTGAGTTGCTAACCGGCTTCTTGTCCGGAGATGCAGGCTTAAACGATGATTCAAAGAAATGTGTCCAGCATTTGCGTGTCGGAATCCGATCACTTTCGGCTACCGTCAACAATGTGTTGTGTTTCCACAATCCCGATGCGCAGCAAATGGAACCGTTGGCGCTCGCCGCGGCGCTGAGAGTTGCGACTGAATTTGTCCGTCCGCTGGCAGACCAGAACGCAGTGATACTCCGGCTACATGAGACTTTGGGGGACGCAAGGATTACGGGTAACGCCAGCAGCTTGAGACAGATTATCCTCAACTTAGCATGCAACTCTCTCCGACATACTCAGCCAGGTGGCGAAATCGCGATCACAGCAACTGTGGAAGCAAAAGAGTTAGGAGAGACAGCCGTAATCGTGTTTGCGGACACGGGTAGTGGCATCCGACTAGAAGACCTCCCTCATATATTCAAAGTCGGTTTCACAACCGGCCAGACTCCGGGCCTTGGCCTGACTGTCTGCAAGCGAATCGTCGAGCAAAACGGGGGGACGATTACGGTGCATAGTCAGTTGGGTAGGGGCACGGCATTCCGTATGGAGTTGCCGATTCTATGATTGATCAAACCGCGAAATCCGTCTTAGTCGTGGATGATGAGCCTAGTATGCGAATGGCACTTAAGGCGAATTTCCAGCGCGATGGATGGAGTGTCGATGTTGCCGCGGGTGCTCGTGAAGCCTCATGTAAGTTGGAGTCGAAGGATTTCCCTCTCGTAGTGACCGACGTGCGCATGCCTGATGGCGACGGTCTCAACCTCATGCGTGCCCTGCGCATTTCCCATCCATCAACCGCAGTGATCGTATTGACTGCCTTTGGAAGCGTCCCTGAGGCGGTTCAGGCGATGAGAGGTGGCGCTTGCGACTATCTAACGAAACCCATTTCTTTTGAGGAATTACAAGCTGCGGCTGAGCGCGTGATGCGGCGCGCCGCCAGTCACCCGGGTGGCTCCGCCAGCGCGGAAACGATTATCGGCGCTGCGCCCTGCCTGCTGAAGACATTGGAGCGAGCGCGCCATGCAGCCCGAACGGATGCAGATGTTCTCATCGAGGCTGAAAGTGGTACGGGCAAAGAGCTGTTTGCCCGATATATCCACGAAAACAGTGATCGGCGAACTGGGCCATTTGTCGCTGTGAATTGCGCCGCGGTTCCGGAAAATCTTCTCGAAAGTGAGCTCTTCGGCCATGTGCGCGGTGCTTTCACCGGTGCCACGGCTTCGAAAGCGGGAAGATTCGAGCTAGCGGAAAGCGGAACATTGCTACTGGATGAAATCGGGGAGATGCCTCTTCATCTGCAACCAAAACTGTTGCGCGCCGTCCAGGAGCGCGAGTTTGAAAGGCTTGGAGATACTCGCTCCAAGAAAGTGAATATTCGCATTATTGCCACTACCAATGTCTCGCTTCCGACTCTGGTCGAGCGTGGGAAATTTCGAGCTGACTTGTATTATCGCCTGAACGTAATTCCCATGACTCTTCCGCCGCTCCGAGAGCGGCGCGGGGATATCCCAGTGCTGGCTGATTTCTTCGCACGAAAATTTACGGTTGCATGCGGGCGCGCGATGCCGCTCCTGCACCCCGAATTTGTGGCCGGGCTGCAAGAACACACGTGGCCCGGCAACGTGAGAGAGTTGGCTAACTTCATGCGCAGGGTTATCACCCTAAACGACGATTCGGAGATTGGCCCAGAATACTTGAAAGCCGAGCTCACCCCCACGTGCGACCCGAGGGTACGGATTGGAGGCCCGTCTAGCCTTCCGCCCGCCGGCGCTTCGATGCGAGAAGCTGAACGCCAACTCTTAGAAGCCACCTTGGAAGTGACCGGTGGGAATCGCACTCGGACGGCCGAAATATTGGGCGTAAGCCTAAGGACGATCCGCAACAAAATTCGTGAACATGGTCTGCCGCCGAGGAGGTTCGCATGAACGATGTATCGACCCCGACAATGAACTTACTGGAGAAGTTTCTGGATGTCACTTCTGCACGCCACAAACTTGTTGTCGCGAATATGGCAAACGTAGACACTCCCGGATACCACACGAAAGATCTGGACTTTCGGAGCGAACTTGCGAGAGCTTCGGCAGGGGAAGGAAGTCTGCTACCGATTGTCCACACAGTTGAGGGCTTACTCGAACGGCCTGATGGAAACAACGTCAGCTTGGACCGCGAAGGTCTGCTGATCGCGGAGACGCAAATGCAGTTCGGTCTCGGCGTTCAGTTAATGCAGCATGAATTTCACAACTTACTTAGTGCTATCAACGGCGGAGGCCAAGGATGAGCATGTTTTCGACACTTGAAATCAGCGGGTCAGCTTTGTCCGCTGAAAGACAGCGGGCCGAAGTCGTGGCAGCCAACATGGCGAATGCGGAAACAACGCATACGGCCAAAGGCGGACCCTACCGCCGCAAGGAAGTTGTCTTCGCAACGACCATGAACCTTCCGTTCCGAATGATGTTAGCTGATTCGCAGTTAACGTCTAACCGGAATGTACCAACCGTAAGAGTACAACGTGTTATCGACGATCCCACTCCACCCTTGATGCGCTACGACCCAGGCCACCCAGATGCCAACAAAGAAGGTTATGTGGCTTATCCGGCGATTAATCCGGTTCAAGAAATGGTTGACTTGATGGGGGCGGTTCGCTCTTATCAACTCAACGCATCTGCCATCACCGCGTCTAAACAGATGATTGAACAATCTATCAATCTCCTTAAGTAAAAAATACCCAAGGACGAAAACGATGTCCAATACAATCAGTAGCGGATTGCCCGTATTTCCTGGCGCCTTACCAACCAGCCCAACTGCGCCATCGAGCCCCGGCACGCAAGGCGGCTTTGGAGACACACTGAAGAATGCGATCAGTCAGGTGGACCAACTCAGTGATAGTTCACACCAGCAAATCGCTGAGTTAGTGCAGGGAAACCGCCAAGATGTCCACAACGTCATGATCGCCGTGGAAAAGGCGGATATTGCTTTTCAACTCATGATGCAGGTTCGCAACAAAATAGTTAATGCGTACGAGGAAGTCTCAAAGTTGCAATTTTAGTTTAGAACTCCGAAATCGAACGAATGCCATCACTCAACCAAGTGCAACAACAGATTACAGACTTTGTCAAAGGTCTCACCGGAAAACAGCGTCTGCTGTTGATCGGTGCTGCAGCCCTGACGATCGGCATCCTCACGATGTTCGCGCATCTGATTTCTACGCCCGACTATGTGCCCTTGACGACGGGCATGGAGCCCGCCGATGCTCAGGCGCTAGGCGAGAAACTGGCGGCGAAGAACATCACGTTTCAAATCTCGGCTGACGGCAAAGGTCTCAACGTACCCAGCGATAAACTCGATGTCAGTCGCATGCAGGTCGCCTCGGAGGGAATGCCGCGCAGTGGCCGACTAGGATTCGAATTGTTCGACAAACTTAACTGGGGACAGACCGAGTTCGACGAAAAGGTTAATTATCAGCGTGCGTTGGAGGGAGAGTTGGAGCGTTCCATCCAGACGCTCCGAGATGTGGAGAGTGCTCGCGTTCATCTGGTAATGTCCACGGATTCTGTTTTCCTGGATCGCGAACGTCCCGCTAAAGCGTCAGTAATTCTTAAGCTGCATTCTGGACGGCTTTCGGAAGAAACGCGACTGGGAATTGCGCGGCTAGTGTCAGGTGCTGTGGACAAACTTACTCCGGAGAACGTCATTGTGATCGATGCGGACACCAACCAGCCGCTTGGAAGGCCCGGCCATGGCGCTTCCTCCGGTGACGGAAATCTCGAGCAAGACTACAGTGAAAGACTTTTGCAGACACTGGAGCCGGTTGTCGGCTCCCAGCATATCCGAGCGAGCGTGAACATCGAGTATGACCCAAGCAGCAGCGAAGAAAACCAGGAGGTGTATGACCCGAAGAGTGCGGTCGCGGTCAATTCGCAAAAATCGCAGGAACAGGTGGGAGGCAGCCTCGCAGGAGGCGTGCCCGGAACATCGAGCAATGTCCCCGGCGCGAATGGCGGAGCGAAGGCGTCCGTGGAAAACGGAGATGAAACCCAATTGTCAACCAGCGAAAGCAACACATATGCGGTCAATAAAGTGGTTCGCCATATCATAGAACCGGCTGGACGCATTCGTAGAATTTCGGCAGCTTTGTTGATCGACGATGCGACCGATGTAAAAGTGGAAAATGGAAAACGTTCAGAACTTCGACGGAAACGGACGCCGGACGAACTGAAACAGATTGAAAATCTGGCCAAAGCAGCGATCGGGACCGATGTTGCTCGCGGAGACACTCTCACTGTCGAGAACCTCTCATTTGAGCAAGCTCCCGTGGAAACACCCACCAAGACTACGATGACCGAACGGGTTCGGGTCACTCTAAATGACTGGTCTAACGTTGTACGATACGGGGCACTCATTGTCCTGTTCCTTCTCGCATACGCGCTTCTGCTCAGACCTTTGAAGAAACAGCTCTTGACCACCTTCCGCCAACTGCCGGGTCGCGTCTCCAATTTAGCGGCTCAAGCTTCAGGCGGCTCGCCGGGGACGCTCGGTTCTTCGCAAGACTTATCGACATTGTCGCCAGACGAGCGCGCTGCAGCGATCAGGAAGCAACTTGTCGACAAAGTAAAAAGTGAACCTGCGGCAACAGGCAAACTCATTCAATCGTGGCTGAATGAAGGAACGCGATGACAACTAGCGGTCCTTCCAGTCTCAATGGCGTCCGCAAGGCAGCCATTCTGATGGCGGTTATGGGGGAGGACGCGGCTAGTATCGTTTGTCGAAACCTCCCCACCAATGATGTCCAACTCATCACGAAGGAACTTGCAGAATTAGGCATGGTGCCGGCAGAGATCGCGCAGTTGGTTCTCGAAGAATACAGCCAGTTGGCGCAATCGCGGGATGTTATGGCAACGGGAGGCGTAGAGTACACGTCCCGTTTGCTCGTTAAAGCCTTTGGTCAGGACACAGCTAACAATCTCCTGCAGAAAGTCGTGCACCTGAAGGAACTCAGTGCTGTTCAGCTGGATTCACTACAAAAGGTAGACCCACAGCAGTTGGCCAAGTTTCTCGAGAACGAGCACCCTCAAACAATCGCTCTAATTTTGGCCCACTTCGATGGAAAGCAAGCATCCACGCTTTTGATGAAACTGCCGGAACAGGTTCGTGCTGAGGCTGTCAAGCGTCTGGCACAGTTACAACAGTTTTCTCCTGAAATGGCCAGCAAAGTCTCAATGGTTTTAAACCGTCGCTTGCTGAATCTTGGTGAACAGAGTCGAAAAACCTTTGCTGGGGTCAAAAGCGTCGCCGACGTGATGAACCGTCTCGAACCAGCCGCCGCTAAGACAATTCTTGAAACCATCGAGCAAGACGACCCTAACACCGCGATCAACATTCGTAATCTAATGTTCACTTTCGAAGATCTGCTTGGAGTAGCCGATGTATCCGTTCGCGAGTGGATAGGATCGATGGACAAGAAAACTCTGGCGCTGGCATTGAAAAATGCGAGTGCGGATTTGAGAGACCACATCTTCAGAGCAATGTCCTCTCGCGCAGTGGAGATGCTGAAAGAAGACATGGAATCCCTGGGCCCGGTTCGCGCCAAAGATATAGCCAAGGCACAACAAGAGTCGGTAACTTTGTTACGCCAGCTCGAAGCAGACGGTAAGGTAACTTTGAAAGCCGAGGGAGACGATGAGTACGTTGTCTGACAGCATTGCTGAAAACTGGACTCCCGCAGTGGAAGAGTTTCTGTACCAGGACACGGATGGAAGACGTGGGACATCGTCGGGGCCGGCTATGTCTCCGGATGGCAAGTCAAAAGAAAAGATCGGCGAAAACAATAAGCTGGGGCACATCCCGCAAGAAGAGATCTCTCGCCTGATATCCGAAGCCCACGCCGAGGGAGTCGCGCAGGGAGAGCGCCAAGCTGCGGCTCAATTTGGTGCGGAACTGGAAAGGGAACGCAAGCGCCTCGCTGAGTTAGTGGTGGAGTTTCAAAGGCAGCGCGCAGATTACTACGCCAAGGTGGAGATCGAGCTTGTTCACCTTGCACTGGCAATCGCTGCGAAGATCCTTCACCGGGAGTCGCAAGTTGATCGGTTGGTGGTTGCCGGACTCGTAAAAGTTATGCTGGAAAGATTCCAACAAAACACAAGAATGGTCGTGCGGGTTCGACCCGAAGATGTCGAAGTTTGGACTCGTTACTTTGGCGAAACTCCTAACTTGACAGTCACAGAGGATCGTTTGCTGGAACCAGGAGGCTGCCTGCTCGAGACGGAGTTAGGAATAGCCAATCTGGCGTTGGACGCTCAACTTAAGGAAGTTGAACAGGGCTTCTTTGATCTTTTGGCTCGAAGGCCGGATCCGAAATGAATCTCAGCCCCTTCGAACCTTATGAAAGTTGGCTTCGGACCAGTTCGTCGGTTCGCTGGCAAGGCAGGGTGACCCAAGTGGTCGGCAATCTCGTCGAATCCGCCGGCCCTTTCTGTTCTATCGGCGAGTCCTGCGAAATCATTGATACCAACGGCGCGCGTTTTCTTGGAGAGATTGTTGGATTCCGCGACAACAAGGTACTCTCCATGTGTCTGGAGATGCCACGTGGAATTCGATTTGGGGATAAGATCGTCACCTGCGGGTCTAGACCTTCGCTACGAGTCGGGCCAGAAATGCTGGGAAGGGTGATCGACGCGACGGGCCAGCCTTTGGATTCGATGGGGGACTATCGCGCGGTCCGATCAAGGCTAATCGATGGGCCGGCTCCGCAGGCGCTTGATCGAACGCTGATCAGTGAACCTATCGGTTGTGGCATTCGAGCGGTCGACGGTTTTCTAACGTGTGGACGCGGACAACGGGTAGGGATTTTTGGCGGCAGTGGCGTCGGTAAGAGCACCTTGATTGGTATGATGGCCCGGGGCACGGAGGCTGACGTCACAGTTCTAGCCTTGGTTGGGGAACGTGGCCGCGAAGTGGGAGAGTTCCTCGTGACCCTGGGGCCTGAGGGCCTCAGGCGTTCCGTAGTCATTGTGTCAACCTCAGATCAGTCGCCTTTGCTGCGGATTCGAGGCGCGCTGGCGGCTACGGCAGTGGCAGAATATTTCTGCGCTCAAAAGAAAAACGTTCTCTTGGTCGTGGATTCCCTGACTCGCTTCGCGATGGCGCAAAGGGAGATAGGCTTAGCTGCGGGTGAACCTCCCACAGCAAAAGGCTACACACCCTCTGTTCTTACAATGCTCGCTCGTCTAGTCGAAAGAGCAGGTCGCTTTTCGGAGGGGAGCATAACGGCTTTCTATACCGTATTGATGGAAGCAGATGATCAACAGGATCCTATCGTCGATACAGTTCGCTCCCTGTTGGACGGCCACATCGTCCTCGACCGCAGGCTCGCGCTGCGCAATCACTATCCCCCGATCTCGGTCCTCGATAGCCTCAGCCGGCTTATGCCCAGTGTTTGCTCCCGTGCGCATATGCAAAAAGCGGGGGCATTGCGAATGTTATTGGCTGCCTATGCTCGTGCTGAGGACCTGGTACGGATCGGCGCTTATCAGCGGGGTACAGACTCTACTCTTGACAAAGCCCTGGCGGCGCTACCGAGAATCGATAAGTTCCTGCAACAGGAACCAGATGAGCCCGCCCCTTTGGCTCTGAACTTAGAGCAGTTGCTCGCTCTCCCGATATAAAATGGCCTTCCACTTTCCGTTGGCAGCGGTTCTCCGATATCGAGAGAGCATAGAGCAGCGTGAGTATCTTGCCTTAGAGAGTATTCAGCGAGACATCATTCGAGTTGAAACGCTGATTCGGGAAGTCGAAGAAGCTCATTCCGTAGCCATACAGAATCGCGCGAAAGATCTCACCCGAGGCAGCCGCGCCGGTGAAATTCAATCAGACTATCAGTACCAGAAGACTCTTGAGCAGCGGCGTGGGGCTCAGGAGTCGCTATTGATGGAACTTAGGATAAGGTGGCGCCAGCAGCTGGCGTCTTATGACCTGGCTCGACGCAATCGCGAAACGCTGGACAAACTTCGGGAGAAACAACTAGATGCCTTCAATCGGGAACAAACCAAGCGCGAACAAAATATTCTCGATGACCTCTTCCTGTCTCGTCGAGGACGCCGTAACTAGGCACACCTTGCCTAGCATGACCTAGGCAAAGATTACCCACACTAGCCGCCGGGCCACAACAACCCATCAATTCTAATCGGCATAACCCGTCAAACTCTTTAATTTGCATACAGGCTGGGGCCATTTCAGGAAGCATCTCTAATCGGGAAATTTCGGCCTCGGGAATGCAATACTACCGTCACGACAGCGAAGACAATGATCGCCATCAAACCACAAATCGGCTCGAGCTCTACCACAGCTACTCCTGCCGTGTCGCAAAGTCATCTGTCGGCCAATGATCCAGTACAACCATTTTCGGCAACCTTGAAGCAAGCGACGTCATCCTCGCCAGATTCCTCACAAACCGAGCGATATGCACTTCACAGAGCCGACTCCGGAGGCCATTCGTCCGACGGCGTAGACAAACGCGAGTCCAAATCCCAGGCTGATTCGGCCGTTTCGAAGGCTCCGGGCACAGCGGTTCAAATCGTTGCCGCACAACTAGCGCCTCCGCCACCGCTTCCGCAGGAAGAAGATGCTCACAAAATCTCGCGGGACGACCTGAAGGGTACGGATACGAATGACGAGTTAACCTTTTCAGCAACGGCTGGAAAAAGCCAAGTCAGCAAGGCCGACGACAGTAGCAGACCAATTCCGCTGCATTCGCAAGGCTCGAGCTCTCAAGAATCATCGAACCTAAGTAATCAGGAAGACTCGATCGCACGCCTCCTCCAAGATCCATCCGGCGCGGTCGCCCCAGATTTAAAAGCCGCACACGGAGTCACTCAGTCAACTCATCTGGACTTCAATGGGGCGGGCATTAGCACTGATGTTGACATCCCGTCCCAATCAACGCCGTTGTCCTCGACTGATCAGTTGGTTTCGATGACCGGTGTTCCCCCCGCCGTTGTTCCTCCTCCTTCCGTTACTGGGAATATCGAATCGACCAATCTCCTGGGAACGTCGCGCAAAGCGCTCTCTGCGGAATCTCGGCCGACCACAGGTCGCGAGACCTTGGATGCTACTCGAAAAGATTCTAACGGAACCGGAAGCACAAAAGTTCAATCTCGGAAGGATGACTCATCCCTTTCCACTGATTCAGCGGCGACCGCCCAAAGTGAGAGTGGCAATTCGCTCAAAGCGGCCGGTGCACCTCCCGCTTTTTTGGTGACTAGCACTGCACCGTCATCTACGACAGGTGACGGTAGGGGCGCTAGTGTCGACTCGAATCGCGATAGCAACGAGCAGCAAGGTGCCCTCCCCGGCCAAGAGTTGTCAGACCCGGCCCTGGGTCACCCGGCGGACGTCGGGGTAGCATATCCCTCGCCTCTGATCAACTCTGCAAAACTCGTCGAGCGACTGGGCGAAGCTGAACTTAGAATCGGGATACGAACAGAACAATTCGGAAACGTCGACATACGGACGTCGATGGTTCGCAATCAATTCATGGCCGAAATAACTGTGGAACGCGGGGACCTTGGCCGCGTGATGGCCGCTGAACTCCCGATTCTCCACAACCGGCTCGCCGAACAAAGAGTGGCTGTAGGCAACCTCTCAATCATCAGTAACGGCGACGGCCACTCCGGACCGTCTGAAGGGCACAAACAGAAGGCCGGACCGCAGTTGAACGCAATGAATAACGGAAATGCAGGGGGGGGCGCTTCAGTGTCCGCGTTGATGGCGGGTGAGGCCAACACCCCAGCGTTACGGCTCGATATTCATATGTAAATGTACTTGGAAAGCAAACTCGATAAAGCAGTTGTAAGGAGGATAAGTTAATGCACATTCACGCCATGCCAATCATGCCGGCAATGCCAGTTGTCGCTTCACAAGTCAGTAAGCCCGCCGCGAGTTCTGCAAGCTCAGCTACATCGGCTGGCTCAACCCCGGCGTTGAGTTCGAACAGCGCTGAACAAACCTTCATTCAATTGCTCGTAACCGAGCTGCAATCCCAAGATCCAACCTCACCTATGGATCCTACGACCATGGTTAGTCAGATGTTCTCGATGAACCAACTGCAGCAACTGATTGACATCAACCAGACGCTCTCGACGGCACTGGGTGGGTCACCTTCCAGTTCTGCCAGTAGCGTGTCATCACCATCAGCATCACACTCCAACTTGAATGCGGCCTTCGCGCAAGCGACTGCCGCATCTGCCTCAAATGCAGCCGCGTCATACGCGCAGCAATTACTCACGGGAGCTCACTAATGGCATCTTTTTCGATTCCTCTTTCTGGTTTAGACGCTACTTCGGAAGCACTGAACATCATTTCTAACAACCTGGCCAACATGAACACCGTGGGTTTCAAGGATCAGAGCGCAAACTTCCAGGATTTGTTCTATCAAAACTATGGCAGCGACGGCGCAAATGATCCCATTCAAGTCGGTGTTGGGACATCCGTTGGCTCTGTATCTACTAACTACAGCAATGGAACGTTACAGAATACCGGTATCGACTCGAACGCTGCTATCACTGGAAATGGTTTTTTTATTACCCAAGAAGCTGGCGGAGGCCTTCAGTACACACGCGCTGGAGACTTCACGGTCAACTCGGCGGGGCAGTTAACTACCGCGGGCGGCGAATTGGTCATGGGCTATCCCGCTGCCAACGGCATTGTGAATCAGGGAGGGGGGTTGTCCGCTCTGGAAGTGGGCGCAGGGCTCAGCGATCCTCCCGCGGCCACGACGACCATGCAACAACAGACAAATCTGAACGCCGGTTCCACGGTTGGCACGACTTACTCGACAACGATGGCAGTTTATGATTCCCTTGGTGAATCCCATAACCTCACCTTCAACTACACGATGAGTGCACCCAACACTTGGACTTATCAGGTCACGTTGCCCGCCGCAGACACTGGCGGCACTGGCTCACCAACGGTCGTGGCCACCGGCACAATGAACTTTGACAGCAGCGGGAATCTGACGTCGCCGACAGCCGCCATTCCGCTAAACATCTCGGGACTCGCGGACGGAGCTGCAAACTTGAGCTCAGCCTGGAACATTACTACTCCCGCCGGCGGGTCGCTAATCACACAGGTTGCATCGACGAGTGCAACTTCGACCACTGATCAAAACGGTTACATGGCGGGCACACTGCAGACTTTTTCGATCCTCGCAGACGGAACGATCCAGGGCCAGTTCAGCAATCTACAGACCCAGGCAATCGGCCAGGTGGCTCTCGCCAGTTTTGCGAATAACCAAGGCTTACTATCGGTCGGCGGCGACAGCTATCAAAACACCTTGTCCTCCGGCGCAGCCGTGGTTGGAACACCGAATAGCGGTGCGCTCGGAACGCTTACTGGCGGCTCCGTTGAGCTTTCAAATGTGGACATTTCCACCGAGTTCACGAACCTGATCGTCGTCCAGCGCGCGTTTGAAGCAGATTCTCGCGTGGTGACGACATTTGATTCGGTTACCAGTTCGACGGTCAACCTTCAGGCAAGTCCGGGGAATTAGTACCACATTAGACGAAAAGGCTGCGCGGCAACCAAGACCGCGCAGCGTTTTCTGTTCTTCTATTTCGCCTCTAATTGGTTGTTGCCGTGGTCGTTCGTGGCCTTTGGTAACCGTTCTCTCCAAGTTGTTGTCATTTCACGCCCTATCACCCCTGCAATCATGAAACAAAGCTCCTGCGGAGGTGCCGCCCCATGGCATCAGGTTTGCACTTATAGAGTTAGATCTACTCTTCGTTTGTGACCACACGACCAAAGACAAGAACCAGTCTCGTCAGGGAACACCGCAGTGCTGTCATCTGACTCGTGTTGCCGGTCGCGGTGAGATTGTAAGATCGCGGCTATACCAATCTCGGCGAAGAGGTAAGAGAGAAAACCAGCCATGAACGCTGCCGTTCAACTTGCCGAAACGAAGGAACCGGGTCCCGCGGAGCTGATTCCGACTGAACCGAAGCCGACGGTGGACACTAACAAAGCTGTGGTTGAAGACTTCGGGTGGCTTCCCTGCAATCTATCGTTTGAAATTTCGGCTGCTAATTTCACTGTCGGCGATCTACTTCGCTTGGAGAAGGGGTCGATTATAGAGACCCATTTCGCCGAAACCTGCGAAATTCCACTCCGGGCAAACGGGCTGCTTATCGCCATGGGCGAATTTGAAGTTATCGAGAATCGATTGGCTATCCGAATCACGGCGTTCGCATGAGCGAACAAATGGAGACTCGCAAACAGGAAGCAGTGGCCGAATGTGGACTGACAAAAGAAAAACATTTCGACGTCGGAGACTTGGCGTCGATGCCTTTCGCCCGTCCTGCATTTCCGCGCCAACGAAGACCGTCGAGTCGAAGAGCGCCGAAACAACCGAGGCGTTCCAACTACCCGGAACGAGTAAGAGCGATAGGGAGGCTTCCGTCAACGAGCCAAATTATTGTGGCTTGCGAAATGATCCTGAAAAATAGGCCGCAAAGAATGGGCACGCCCTCTGAAGTAGAGGCAAGTTTGGGATTCTCAACGGCAATCGGTGGCAGGCAATGTGGTTCCACGCAGCGGGTCCCCATAATCATTTCAGAAGAGAAGAATGACGAAGCCTTCCCGGAAATATCTGAAGTCCCTTTAAACCTGTTACAGCATTCAGAAAACTCTCAAGCGACGTCAAGTCGTGCGTCTCTCCCGCGAATTACCTGGCGGGTGCTGAGACAAGTCGTCGGCTGGTTGGCAGTTGGGTGGAATCGCGCTCGTCATCGGGTGCGATTTGAGCAAAGGCGAAAAAGGCTCCGCTTGTGCGAAAGCCTCTCGTTGGGAGAAAAGCGATTTGTTGCAGTGATCGAAGTTGACGGCGAGCAGATTCTAGTTGGTGGTGGAGCAAGCGGTGTAGCAACACTCGCCCGGCTCCAACCTTCACGGGAGTTCGCTGGAATGATGAAGGAGCGATGGATTCGGGAGCCACGCGAGGCATGAACACACTTTCATTCTCATTTCGGCGGGCCGCGATCTCAGCCTTCTTAGTATTGACGATAGTGGGCCTTCTGGCGAGCGTTACAGAAGCGGCCACACTCTCAGCGGGCCTGGCCGGATCTCCAATGGGCCAGCTTCACACTTTCCCGGCGATCCCTGCTGGATCGTCAGTGGGCCAACTTCACCCCTTCCCGGCGCTCCCCGCTGTTAGATCGGAACCGACGGATCCAAACGAGATTCGCATTACTGGACTTGGCAAAGGGTCGACATCATGGACCATCGTCGTCCTGTTGACATTCCTGACGCTGATCCCCTCGTTGTTGCTTTGCATGACGCCTTTCGCGCGGCTGCTGATTGTGTTTCACTTTCTGCGTCAGGCGCTCGGCCTGCAAACCACCCCCAGCAATCAGACGCTCATCGGTTTATCTCTGGTACTCACTTGCTTTCTGATGCAGCCCGTGGGTGCGTCCATTTATCAGACGTCGGTGTTGCCCTTACAAGCCGGTCAGGTTACGGCTATGGAAGCGGTCGAACGAGCCTCTGTGCCGGTTCGCAAATTCATGCTTCACTATGTTCGGGAAAAAGATGTCGCTCTCTTTGTTGAATTATCGAAAGAACCACGGCCCCGAGACCTCAACGATTTGTCTCTCAGGGTGATAGCGCCAGCGTACATACTGTCGGAACTTAAAATGGGATTTCAGATAGGTACGGTCTTGTTCCTTCCCTTCCTGGTCATTGACATGGTGGTGGCCTCCGTTTCGACATCAGTGGGCATGTTGCAGTTACCACCCGTCGTGATTTCAACACCTCTAAAGTTATTGCTGTTCGTAATGGTCGATGGCTGGCATCTGGTGATTGGATCTCTTATGAGGAGCTTTAACTGATGCCAGTAGAACAAGCGATCGACCTTGGCCGCTTAACGATGCGGGAGGTATTCATGATCGCGAGTCCAATTCTGGCAATCGCAGTCGTGGTGAGCTTGATCATCAATATCGTCCAGGTGCTGACATCACTCCAAGAAACAACGATCTCAGCTGTGCCGCGACTACTGGCGGTTGCGGCCGCAGTGTTTTTTCTGATGCCCTGGATGTGGCGACAACTTTGTCAGTTCACCTTACAGCTCCTGTCGGACTTTCACCCCTACTTGCGTTGAAGATATGCAAATATCGCTGGTACAAATTATAGGTTCCATTCTGTTAATAGGACTCCGAATCTCGGGACTCGTTCTCTTCGCCCCATTTTTTGGCAGCGCTGCGATTCCGCCAAGGATCAAAGTGGCGCTCGTGATCTCCATAACTGCGCTTCTTTATCCGGTCTATTCTCTCCATCTACCGGTTGTTTTACTTTCTGCTTGGCCGTTACTCGTGGTCAAGGAAACGTTTGTGGGCATAGCTCTGGGTGTTTCAACGAACTTAGTGTTTGAAGCGGCTCAGATGGCGGGTCAGGTGTTGAGCGTGCAGATGGGATATTCGCTGGTAAACATCCTTGACCCTAATACCCAGGTAGATAGCACGGTTGTCGCTTTCTTTCATCAGAGTGTCGTGATGCTTATCTTCCTGGGGCTTGATGTCCACCATTGGATATTGCGTGCGGTCGGGCACAGTTTTGAATATCTGCCTCCCGGTTCCGCAACCCTAAACCCGATGTTCGTTCAAGCGCTGCTGCACGAGGTCGCCATCGTCCTCGATCTGGGAGTGCAGATTGCAGCGCCGGTGTTGTCGGCGACGCTGTTAACGGACATTGTGCTCGGACTGATGGGAAAGGCCTCGCCGCAGATGCCGCTTATGCTACTCGGGCCAGCCGTGAAAAGCATGTTGGGAGTGACTGTCCTCGGAGTTACTCTGCGCTTCTGGCCGCACCTCTTTGAACGATACTTTTCCGAATCGATTGCTTACACAGAACACCTGTTGCACTTGGCGAGATAGCAACCATGGCTGATTCGAGTAAATCGGAAAAAGCGACTCCGCAAAGGCGTAAGAAAGCCCGTGAACAAGGCCAGGTCGCGCGATCCAGAGAACTCTCGAGCGCGTTGGCGTGGAGTGGTGCGCTGGCCTTGGTGGCGTGGCAGGTACCGGATGTAGCGCGGCAGTGGCGCGGGCTTCTGCAGAATTCCTTAGATCTTTCTCTTCAGGAATCACTGGGAACGCAGGGACCAATTCTGTTCTGGTGCGCAGCTGCCGTTTTGCGCTGGATAATCCCTGTGACCCTGACGGCTTGGGTGCTTTCCGTGTCGGCGGGTCTGGCTCAGGGTGGACTGGGCTTCGCTCCGGAAGCTTTGGCACCAAAAATTGAACGGATGAGCCCAGCGGGAAAGCTTAAGCAAATGTTTTCTCTGGCGGGGCTCAGCGGACTCTTAAAGTCGCTGCTTCCGTTCGCAGTCATCGTATGGATCGGCATCGTGACTGTCACCAACCATTGGGGGGCGATTATTCATTCCTCAGAGCTTACCGCGCGTTCTTACGCCAGCTTTCTCGTTAGCGTTATGGCCGAGCTCATCTGGAAATCTGGATTGGTTTTGGTTGCGTGGTCTGCGATCGATTACATCCTGGTGTGGGTAAAGCTCGAAGGAGACCTGAAAATGAGTCGTCAGGATCTGAAAGATGAGTCAAAGCAATCGGAGGGAAATCCTGCGGTCAAGGGTCGGATTCGACGCCTCCAGCGCAGCCTGCGAAGACGCAAGATGTTGCGCGATACCCAGCAAGCCAGTGTCGTGATCACAAATCCAACTCACTTTGCCGTTGCCCTGCGCTACGAAATGAATATGGATGCTCCTGTCGTGGTTGCCAAAGGTCGGGATTTTCTGGCGCAGGAGATCAAAGAAGTGGCGCGTTGGCATGAGATTCCGATCCTCGAAAATGCCCCGTTGGCACAAGCTCTGTACCGCACTGTTGAAGTGGGGCGTCCGATCCCGGGAGATCTCTACGCGGCCGTTGCGGAAATTCTTGCTTTCGTGTTTCGTGCGCAGGCGCAAGCTCACCAGCAGACTAGGGAGGGCCCGGCATGTTGAACGTGTTGAAGCATGGGGAGTCGCAGAATGGCATCTAAGCCAAAAACGCTTGGCCCAGTCCCCGGGGGAGCTGGAGATTGGATCGTGCCGGCGCTTGCAGTCAGCATGGTGTTTGTCATGCTGATCCCACTGCCCGCATTGCTGGTCGATCTCCTGCTTTCCGTAAGCATTACTGTATCGGTCTTGGTAATGCTTGTCGCCATCCAAGTGCTGAAGCCTGTACAGTTCTCCGTTTTTCCGAGTCTGTTGCTCCTGCTAACGTTGTTCCGTCTATCGCTTGGCCTGGCTAGCAGCCGACGTATTTTGCTGCACGGGAGTGAAGGTGCCTCCGCGGCAGGACGAGTCATTGAGTCTTTCGGACAATTCGTAGTAGGCGGGAATTATGTGGTCGGTTTCGTCCTATTTCTCGCCTTGATTGCTATCCAGTACATGGTGGTCAGCCACGGTGCGGTCCGCACTGCAGAAGTCACCGCTCGATTCACCCTCGACGCCATGCCAGGCAAGCAAATGGCGATCGATGCCGACATGAATGCCGGTTTGATCGACGAAAAGCAAGCTCGAGCCCGCCGCGCACAAATTGCCCACGAAGCAGAGTTCTATGGCGCCATGGACGGTGCGGCGCGATTCAGCCAGCGAGATTCTCTGGCGACCATCCTAATCACCGCGATCAACATCGTCGCGGGTTTCTTGATCGGCGTGTTTCAGCATGGACTTCCATTTCTGGAGGCCCTGAAAACGTACACAGTACTAACCGTTGGAGATGGTCTGGTAACGATGATCCCCTCGCTCTTGGTTTCTGTTGCCGGGGCGATCGTTCTTACTCGAGCATCTTCCGACAGTACTTTGGGAACGGATCTCGGACGTCAGTTGTTTCGCAATAGCCGTCCTCTGTGGATTGCCGCCTGCGTCATGGGCGGACTGGCGCTGATTCCCGGGCTTCCGAAACTCGCATTCATTGCCGCGGCGCTTCCCCTCGTCTACCTGGCGCGTCGGGTCGGCGCTGACCCACTTGCAGTTGGGGCAGCGGCAGAAACCGATTCTGCCAAACCTCAAGGTTCTGTCGCTGCGGCTCCCGACGCCCTGGACTCGATTCTCAAACTTGATGACCTAATGTTAGAAGTCGGACTGGGATTGGTGCCACTGGTGGATAGCAAGCAAGGCGGACAATTGCTGGGCAAAGTCCACTCTCTCCGGAAACAATTGGCGCAACAGCTCGGCTTTCTCATTCCCTCCATCCACATTACCGACAACCTCAGCCTGAAGGAGCGCGAGTACGTGATTTATTTGAGGGGAGTTGAGATTGCGCGTTGGGAAATGCGGCGCGAATGCCTCCTGGCGATCAGTTCGCAATCCTCTCCGCCACCATTGCCAGGGCAAGACACCCGCGAACCGGCTTTTAATGCACCGGCAAAATGGATTACTCGCGAGGTACAGCCCCAAGCAGTAGCGGCGGGCTATGTCGTTGTTGACCACACCTCTGCTCTGGCGACTCACTTGAGTGAAGTGGTTAAGCAGAACGCGTACCTTCTCTTGTCGCGCCACGAAACAAAACGCCTTGTGGACCGGATGGCAGACACACACCCTAAACTTGTAGAAGAATTAGTTCCCAAGCTGATGACGCTCGGCGAAGTGCAGAAGGTACTTCAACAGCTTCTGCGAGAGCAGGTTTCGATACGGGATCTCGGAACAATCCTGGAGACTCTGGTGGAAACTGCCGGAGTAAACAAAAATCCAATAATTCTGGTCGAAGCGGTTCGCCAAACTCTAGGTCGGGCAGTCGTTCGACCTTTGCTTGATGAGCATGGCGATCTCAAGGTTGTGACCGTCGATCGCACGATCGAAGAAGAGTGCGCCCGCACCCTGACTCCACAGCCAGTCATCAGCGCCCAGGCTGCTCTCCAACCTAACACTGCTCGGCGTGTTTGCGATAGCCTGCGCGCCCTCTTTGGCGAGCAAGTTCTGTCTGCGCCTCCCATACTATTGTGTCCTTCTCCGGCACGCTTTCAACTCAGGCGACTGCTGGAGCCGTTTATACCCAAAGTCATTGTTCTTTCACCCGCGGAGATTCCGCCGATGACACCAGTTCAGGCTATTGGAACTATTCAGTAACTCAACCACAAACGCTACGTCTTAGGCGAGGACAGCATGTTAGAGGTAGAGACAGCATACAAGGAACAGCAAGCGGGCGCGGTGATGGATCATGACCGAATCGTAATGGAAAACCTGCCCCAGGTTTATTACATTGCGCGAAGGGTTCATGAACGCCTGCCGCAACAAGTGCCTTTTGAAGATTCGGTTAACGCGGGCATAATCGGCTTGATCGAGGCGGTCAGGGGCTTCGATCCGAGTAAGTCAGTTCCGTTCAAATCGTACGCTAAGTTTCGTATTCGTGGGGCCATACTGGACAGCATTCGCGAGCTTGACTGGGGCTCTCGTCGTCTTCGTTACAAGGGACGACAAATTGAAGACGCCATCACGAAACTATCCCACAGTCTTGGTCGGCAACCCGGAGAGGACGAGATTGCAGCCGAGCTTAACATTTCGCTTGACGAGCTTTATGATACCGCGCACCAGATCGACGGAGCGATACTGGTAGGCCAGCAGGTTGCTTCAACCTACGACCGCTCTGAGAGACGGGATCTGATTGAGTCTGCGCCTAGCCGAGACGAGAACCCATTCGATGCTTGTCTTCGTACGGAAGTAGAAAACACACTTGCAAAGGTGATTGGGGCTCTCGGGGAAAAAGAGCGACTGGTGATCGCGTTATATTACAAGGAGGAACTCACCATGAAAGAGATTGCTGTTGTAATGCAGGTGGTGGAGTCACGCGTTTCTCAGATACACAGTATGGCTCTCGCTAAGCTTCGCGCTGCACTTCAACACAGCCCCTTAGACAAAGCGCTAGTTTAAGAGCTCTTAGCCAGTCATTATGGACATTGGACAACACCTTCGAAAGGTCGCAACCATGCTTGGCGGGCGCGCGCCGATGTGCGCCGGACTGAATTGCACGGCCCGAACGCTATTGCAATCATTCCGCCACCGTCACCAAGGCATAAATTTCGAAGACCGCTGGTATTGCGGTGAGAAGTGTTTTCATCTGGCCGTGAATGAGAAGATCAGGGAATTGCTGACCTCGCAAAGTAAGCCGGCAAAGGCGCGCAATTCGAGAATCCCTCTCGGATTACTTCTCCTGTCACGGGGATCGTTGACTCCTGAACAGCTGAGAATCGCGCTTGACTACCAGCGCGGTACCGCATGTAACTTTGGAGAGGCAGTTTTGCAGCTTGGATACGCAACACCCAACCAAGTCACGTCAGCGGTCGCTGCACAATGGGCTTGTCCGGTATTCTCTTTGACTGATCGGAAAGTAGAAACACAGGTTAAGATTCCGAAACGACTACTTGACCTGTATAAATTCATGCCTGTTCATTTTGCTGAAAAAGAACGTCGCCTTATGATCGCATTTGTATACGGCGTTCATCATCAGTTGCTCTATACCGTCGGCCACATGACATCTTCTATAGTGGCACCGTGTTTTATAACTGCCCACGAGTTTGAGACGCGCTCTTTAGCTACACCAGAGCCCCTCGACAATACGCTCGTTTTTGAACTGGTTTCAGATCCGGCCGAGATCGTTCGTATTATGAGAAACTACGCTCTCCAGTTAGCCGTGGAGAACGTGCGTCTCGGAAGGTGTTGCGATTATCTCTGGGCCCGAATGTGGGGACGTAACCGCGAAATGGACCTTTTGTTCCGCGTCAGCGACTAGATCATAGCGAGATCGAGCTAATGCTTCGACCATTACCCGCCGATAAACAAAGGCGAGGAATGGTCGGAATGCCTGAGAATCAGACAAAGCGGAAGCCTCAACTCGTCCTTGTTGCCTCGAAACCTGGGGTTGACGACCTGCCGATGCGAGCGCTTTGGCCGAAAACTGAAGCAACCCTATCGAGGTCTGCGGCTATGCCTGAGGCTCTCCTGGCCCTGCAGTTGTCATTGTCAGCATCTGTAGCCGATCTAAAAGACCTGACAAATATCATAAAGAGCGATATCGCACTCACATTACAGCTATTGCGCATTGGGGCCTATTCGCGTGGCCATTCGCGGGATGCAGCTTCATCAATCGCGGAAATCGTGCTCGAGATTGGAATTGATGGCGTGGAAATGCTGTTGATTCAAACGAAGGCTGCAACATTTAAGACCCTCGAAAGCCGCAATAAACACGAGCGCCGCCGTCTGCGTTCGATGTTGACTGCTCGGATTGCAGAAGACCTTGCGACCCGGTCTTCCCGTATCAACCCGGAGACTGCTTACATAGCGGGTCTGCTAAACTACGGTGGTGGACTTCTGTCGATGGTCCACCTCGCTAACGCGGGAATGAAAACAACAGACCAGTTTCCTGTCAGTTGTCAAATGGCTGACACTGGGGTGTTGTCACCTCTCCTCGCAGCAGTAATCGGCGGAGATCGCAACGCATGTTGTCCGGAAGAATTACGTGTATTAATCGACATCGTGGCAGCCGCTGACCACTGGACTTCGCGGTTGGAATCTCTGGCACTCCGAGACCTCGAAGGGGTACGGTAAAGCACCCATTCCACGGACGCACCGAGTTAGAAGGCCTAATAACGAATGCGGCTTGAGGCAAATGAGCCATCTCGCTTAATCCTGTCCTCATAGTGCACAGCGCTTGCCAACGTTGCTTCAACCACTTGGCGCTATTTCCATCACACCCTTTTGGCCCAACCCTTGCATGTTCGATTGCAGGAGTTTCTATGGACAGCGGGTTCTATGCGGCTTGCACGGCATTGATGGCGCGAAGCCAGGCTTTGGATCTCGTCGCGAATAACCTTGCCAACGTAAGTACTCCCGGATACCGGGCACAGCACGACTCCTTTCGTTCGCTGCTGGCTGTGGCGCCCGGCGCACCTCGGTCCGGGTTGAACCTTGCGGTAAATGATTACTCCGTTCTGGGTGATGGGCAACTCGACCTTTCCCAGGGGAGCCTCGAGAAAACCGGCAACGAGCTGGATCTCGGAATAGAAGGCAGAGGGTTTTTCGGCGTTCAGACTGCCGACGGACAACTCTTCACGCGTGATGGCAATTTTCATGTGTCCGCCAAAGGAGAGTTGGTGACGTCTGAAAATGACCCGGTAATGGGAACCGATGATCGTCCTATACCGATTGTAGGCGCACCAGTATCGATAGGGGCTGATGGAACGATCTCGGTGAATGGAGCGCTGGCAGGCAAATTGAAGCTTGTCGATTTTCCCAATGGAACGGCGTTAACGGCTGCTGGGAAAACCTACTATTCGGCGCCTGAAAAAACCGAGGTGCCTGCGACGCAGCTTAGCGTCCAGCAGGGAACACTAGAAAGTTCCAACGTGAATCCGGTGGCTAGTTCCATCGAGTTGATCACGGTGCAACGTTATGCAGAGTTGATGCAGCGTGCGCTCACGATGTTCCACACGGATATGAATCAAGTTGCCACGCAGGATTTGCCACGAGTTTCCACCAACGTCTAAGGAGAGAGAAATGCTTCGTGCACTTTACACGGCTGCGAGCGGAATGTCGGCACAGCAACTCAACCTCGATACGATCGCCAACAACCTTTCGAACTCCAGTACCGCCGGTTTCTACGCGCGCCGCCTCCAGTTCTCTGATCTCATCTATCAGAACATCATCATGCCCGGTGCTGCTGCAACCCAGCAAACCACTATCGCGGCCGGCCTCCAGGTTGGATTGGGAACCAGGCCCGGCGCGTCTGAGGTGATTCAAACGCAAGGGAACCTCAGTTCAACCGGCAACCCCCTTGACATGGCGATCCAAGGGCTTGGTTTCTTCCAGGTCACGATGCCGGATGGTCAAATTGCCTATACGCGATCCGGTTCTTTCCATCTCGATGCAACAGGAAACATGGTCACCGCGAATGGCACACCGCTTCAGCCCAGCATTACGATTCCGGCAAATGCGACTTCGGTTACGATAGGTTCCGACGGAACGGTTTCCGTAACGCAATCGGGTCAGACTGCGGCTCAACAGGTTGGCAGTATTCAACTCGCGATGTTTCCGAACCCCGGCGGTTTGAATAGTGTCGGCAACAATCTTTACTTCGCCACAACGGCGTCGGGCGACCCGATCGTCGGAGCCCCTGGAGCCGCCGAAGGTATGGGCACGATCCAGCAAGGTATGTTGGAGCAGTCGAACGTTGATGTTGTCACGGAATTCGTCAACATGATTGTGGCACAACGTTCGTATGAAGCTAATTCACGAGTGGTGACGTCAGCAGATCAAATGTTGCAGGATCTCGCCAGCATCGGTAGGTAGGCGGATTTCAGATGATTTCAAGAATTCATACATATCTACGGCCCGCCATAAGTTACGTGGCTCTAGTGCCTCTGGTACTGGGCCAAATAAGTATGGCGCAGACCGGTATCGTGTTGCGGAAGATCACTGGTGCTCTTATGGTTGCTGGTGTGAGCACCGATGCGAATCAGATTGATGTTTTGTCTGGAGTCACCACCAACGAGAATGCCAAGCTATACGTGGTGAGAGCCACAAGTGGACCCGGTGGACTATTAAAAGTCAAATTGCGCTGCCACGACAACCACGAATGCCTTCCATTTTACGTCCTTGTGCACGGGATCGATGAACAGCGTCTTACATCGTCGAGTTTGGGGTTAACGCTGCCAATCAATGCTGGTGCGCCGCAGAATCTAATGCGAGGCGGAGAACATGCGACTTTGATTCTCGAAACGCCCAATTCTCGAATGAGCTTACCGGTCATCTCTCTGCAAGCTGGGGTGCTCGGCCAGAAAATCCGCGTTACGAGCCTGGATCATCGACAGTTCTACGATGCGAAGATAGTCGCGGTTGGACTACTAGAGGGTAACCTTTGAATCTTGAACATCACAAGCGAATCCTTCCAAGAGTTTGCCGGGCAATCACGCTTTCGACACTTGTTGGATTCCTGTATTGTGCTCCATTATTGCTGGCCAAAACCAATCAAGATTCTCAAAAGTTGCGCTCCGAATACATCGCTAGAATGCAGGGGTTGCCCTTCAGCCAGGAAACGGGCACTCTGGGCAGCTTATTTACTCCTAACGGCGCCTTCATAGATATGAGTACCGACTATAAAGCGCACCGTTTGGGCGATGTTGTAACGCTGGTCGTGTCCGAAACAACGGCCGCTCAATCTACTGGCGACGTAAACAACTCAAGGACATTCCAGGCAAACTCCGCAATCACGAGCCTGCCCGGACTGAATTCTGGCCAGGCGAACCCACTCCTCGGCATGACATCTTCCAAGACATTAAAGGGGCAAGGAGAGACGTCGGCGGGTTCCAGTCTGACCGCCACCGTGTCCGCTCAAGTGATCGCCCTGTTGCCGAATGGGAGCATGGTGGTAGAGGCGCAACGACGGATCCAGATCAACAGTCAACATGAAGAGTTGATCGTCCGGGGTGTGCTCCGCCCAGGTGATATCGCGCCCAACAATTCTGCTTCCGCCAACGCGCTGGCCAATCTCGAGATCGAACTCAAGGGAAAGGGTGTTGTGTCGGATTACATTGGCCGGCAGAATCCTATCATTCGGGGGTTGCTATGGCTTTTTACCTGGTGAGGAAGGCACATAGTGCTCTGCGTCTGTTCCGTAAGCACCGCTTCATATCATTCTTGCTGTTGATGTCATGCCTGGCATGTGCCACTGGGCCGTTTGCGCTCGCTGACGAAACGCGCCATGTTCTAGTCCGCGATATTACTACGATCGAGGGAATCCGCGAAAACCCTCTCATCGGTTACAGCATTGTTGTAGGTCTTAAGAGGACTGGCGATAGCCAGCAGACACAGTTCACGACTCAAGCCCTGGCCAATGTGCTGCAACGTCTGGGAGCCCAGATTCCCGCCGCATCCATCCAAATTCTCAATGTTGCTGCCGTTATGGTTACAGCCTCTCTTCCTCCGTTCGCGCGACCGGGGACGGCTCTCGACGTAACCGTGTCCTCAATCGGCGACGCCAAGAGCCTCGAAGGAGGAGTCCTGTTGCTTACATCTCTCCATGCGTCCGACGGACAGGTTTACGCGGAAGCGCAGGGGCCACTTACCTTGGGAGGCTACACGGTGAGCAGCGGGGGGAGTTCCAAAGTCGTGAATCATGTCAACGTAGCGCGAGTTCCCGGAGGCGGTACAGTTGAGCGTGATACCTCGATTGATCTAAAACATCTCAAGATTTTATCGCTCTCCCTGCGTGAGCCGGACTTCACGGCAGCCCGTGACATTGCGAACGCAATCAACCGCGAGTTCGGAAAAGATCTGGCCGCGGCTTTGGACAGTCGCCATATCGATATCAATGTAGAACAGGCGGGAGCCTCTTCGGTTCCGAACCTGATTGCACAAGTGCAGAATCTCACCGTTGCCATTCATCCTCCCGCGAAAGTGATTATGAATGAGCGAACCGGAACAATCGTGATGGGTGGCGACGTGAAGCTGTCTCCCGTTTCCGTTCTTCACGGTGATCTTACGGTCGAAATCACGACCACATTCGCGGTTTCCCAACCGCTACCACTCTCAAACGGAAAGACAGAAGTTGTGCCCCAAGCCGAGGTGCGCGCGAGTGACAAATCAGTGCGTTCGTTTCAATTAAGAGAGGGAGCGAACGTCGAGGAATTGATTAACGGTCTACATGCAATGGGCGCGACCGCTCGAGACATTGTTGCCATTATGCAGGCTATTAAAGCGGCAGGTGCCCTGCAAGCTGAACTGGAGGTGATTTAACTCATGCCTGATTTCCGTATCTCCAATTCTCAACTTATCGATCCGAGTCTGACACAGGCGAAGAGCGACATTGCCCTCAAATCATTTCGTAACAGCCCGGCCCTCGACACCAAATCCAAGATTCATAAAGCCGCTCATGACTTTGAAAGCATTTTGGTAGGCCAATGGCTCGAGAAGGCAGAAAAGTCATTCGCGTCGGTTCCCGGCACCGATCCGGATCAGTCTCGCGATTCCGCTCATGACCAGTTTCAAAGTATCGCGTGTGAGTCTCTTTCGAAAGGTATCACCAAGAACGGCGGCTTCGGTATAGCTGCGATGATCGAGAAGCGGCTAACAATCGAGGAAACCGATCGGCCTGCGGAAGACAAGAAAAAGAATCTTACAGGGAACTTAGGGCAAACTCCGTCGCCCTCCAAGTAATGGAATAATAAGTGACTTACGGTAGAGTAAGCTTGTTGGCGAAAGCGACTAAAGTTTCTCTTGGCCTTTGCCGATAAACACTCGCTATCGATTCGGGAGGTCTCAGTATGAGAATTGGATTAAATGTACCTGATCAACAGTCACTCTTGGCTGAACAGACGCGGAAATCGTCCACGGATGCTACCAATCAAACCGGTGCGACGCCTTTGGGCGATAAAACCGATTTGTCGCAGGACAAAATCACGTTAAGTGCCCTATCAACTCAAGTTCTTAGCCAACCCGACGTGCGCCAAAATCTGGTTGATAGCCTTCGCCAAAGCGTCAGCAGCGGGAGCTATAACCTTGATCCAAATGAAATCGCAAAGTCGATTTTTGGCTAATAGGCTAGCCCATCACATTCGTTTACGCGTAATAACGATAAGGGGCGACTGGACCTAATCTCTATGCTGAAATCTGATTCCAGGCAACGGCAGCTCGAGGATCTTGCAAACGTGCACGCCCTTTCCGCGGCGATATCAGCCGCGATCTTTGCGATTGGGAGCAATGATCTGGCGCTTCTTAAGACCCAAGTCGCCGCCCAAGAGGTCATTTGCAATTGTCTTTCTTCGAGCAAGGCGATTTTGGTTCCAGCCACGACCGGAAACTGCGAAGCTCGAGATCTGACGTTACAGCGCGAGATTTTCCAGGCTTATAACGCGCTCGCAAAGCTCAATCGGGTATATGCCACTCTGTTGAATCGGGTTAGCGGCTCTGCACAAATGATGATTGCTTTTTATCGTAGTCAGGGAGAGGGCTACAATAGCGGCCCGGCGGCTTTGTCTCAACACCATTCTTGGTCGTGCGAGGTATAACCGTATGGGTTCGTTATCATCCTCATTATGGATTGCATCTCAGGCCCTTGACGCCGATCAAGGAGCAATTAACGTTACCGCGAATAATATCGCAAATCAAAATACTCCAGGATACAGTCGCGAGATCGCCGTTCTGAACGAACTTGCGCCGACCCTGGATGGAAACTTGACCGTTGGAAACGGTGTGGAGTTGCAGCAGATTCAGAGTGTCCGCGATGAAGTTCTTCAACTTCAAGTCTCTGCGCAGAATCAGCAACAAGGTAGCGCCCAGGCGCAGTACAGCGCTTTACAGCAGATACAGACACCATTCTCTGATCCCACGCAGGGTATTGGGTCAGACTTTACGGCATTCTTCAACAGTCTCAGCCAGCTCTCTACCAATCCGACCAGCATTACCGACCGCCAGGCGGTGCTCACCTCTGCGAAAACACTCGCGAACGATTTCAACTCGACGGAACAGAGCCTGGACACGGTCCAGACAGGACTGAATCAGTCGGTTGCACAAAATGTCACCCAGATCAACGGACTGACGCAACAGATCGCGCAGCTCAACGTGCAAGTTGGGGCGTTGCAAGCGGCTGGTCAGGATCCAGGAAGCCTGGGAGACCAGGAAACTCAGCTCATCCAACAGTTGTCGCAATTGACCAACGTAAATCAAACCCAAACGGAAGACGGGCTGACCTTGACCACCGGAAACGGCACTCCCCTGGTCGTCGGTGGGCAAAGTTTCGCTCTTCAGACTACAACGGGCCCTTCGGGAATGACGGACGTTTCTTCGCAGGGGCGAGATATCACCAGCACGATCACCAGTGGCGAACTGGGTGGCAATCTGCAGGTCCGAGATACCGTCATTCCGGGTCTACTTGGCCAACTCGACGGTCTAGCGAGTCAATTCGCCACAAATTTCAATGCAGCTCAGGCATCGGGCTACGATTTGAACGGAAATACCGGCCAACCTCTTTTCTCAGATACGGCGGGCGCAGGAGCAGCCGGCAGTCTGAAAGTCGCCATCACCGATCCAAATCTCATTGCCGCAAGTTCCGACGGAACTCAGGGTAGTAATGGCAACGTAGCCAACCTTCTGGCGGTGCAGAATCAGGTTCTTTCTAACGGCCAGACTCCCCTGGGTACTTATTCTAGTTTGGTAGCTCAAACTGGAAACCTCACCGATCAAGCGCAAGCGGAAGTCTCCGCTAGCACTGCCAGCTTGACGCAACTCAACAATCAATTGGGCGCGGTTACGGGCGTCAACCTCGACGAAGAGACGACGAATCTCGAGAACTTCCAGCGATCGTATGAGGCGGCGGCTCGGGTTGTCTCTACTGTGGATGCACTGACTCAGTCAGTTCTAGATATGGGATCGGGGGTCACGGCTGCGCCGTAAACTTATGCGAATTAATCCGAACTATACACCTGAAATCCTCAACGATCTTTACCAATCACAGACTCAGGAACAAATTGCAATCCAACAACTTGCAACCAGCAGGAGGGTGAATCTGCCCTCCGATGATCCCGGAGCCGCGGCAGCGGACGTGCAGAACCAGGCGCTCCAAAGTCAGAACGATCAATACCTCCAGAACACCAATAGCCTCGAGGGTATGTTTCAGACCGCTGATTCGGCACTGAGTTCGGTGGGTACAGCTCTCAATCAGGCAATTTCGCTAGGTACGGAGGGCGCTAACGGTACTGTATCTCCCGCCCAGTTGCAGGCGCTCGCGCAGCAGGTCCAGGGTATTCAAAGCCAGGTCGTCGGATTGGCCAACACTTCGTATGAGGGTAGCTACCTGTTCGCTGGCACCGCGACTCAATCTGCTCCTTTCGTGCTCGATCCCACTCAGCCATCGGGGGTCAGTTACAACGGAAACACGGGAACCAACAGCATCGAGATAAGCCAGGGAGAAACTATACAAACGAGTCTCCCGGGAAGCCATGTGTTTCAAGGGACGGCTGGAAATGTGATGAGCTCCTTGCAACAACTCGTTACAGCACTGCAGAGTGGTAACACTGCCAGTATTGGCGCCGCAACCACGCAACTCGGGACCTCGCTTAGCTACTTGTCTCAGCAGCGCGTGTTTTACGGCAATGCAGTCGACCAACTCAATACAAACCAGGCCTCCCTGCAACAAGAACAAGTAACTTTGCAGACGCAAGACACCGAATTGGTCGGAGCGGATATGGCCACAGCAGCCACCGACTTGTCTCAGGCAACGGCGTCGCAGAACGCCACGCTGGCGGCTCTCGCTCAAATAATTCCGCAGAGTTTGCTGAATTACCTTAAATAGAAACAGGCTGACGGCTTATTGACAAAAGATTGTCACGTGCTGCTTCTGATGCCGCAGCCTGTGAGGTTAGCGGATCTTGAAAGATACCGGCAGATGAACCACGAGGCCGCGAAGCGGTACCATCGATCTATAAGACTTGAGTCGCCTCAAACAATTCAGAGCATGCTCGCAAACGCTCTTGAGCACCACCGAGTCGGGCGACTGAACGAGGCCGAGGAATTGTATCGGCGGATTTTGACAGTCGATCCCCGCCAGGCTGATTGCCTGCATTTACTTGGGATGATCGCGTATCAGGCGGGGCATCATGAGGCCGCGGTCGAGATGATCGGCCGTGCAATTGCCATCAACTCCCAGGGCGCGTCCTACCACACCAACTTGGGGACTGTGCTTCAGTCTCAAGGCCGGCTGGATGAATCGGCGGAGAGTTATCAGCGGGCGCTGACTCTTAATCCAACCTTAGCTGAAGTCCACACCAACCTTGGAAATATTCTCCAAATCCAAGGCAAACTGGAAGAGGCTGTGGCTTGCCACGAGAAGGCGTTAGAGCTAAAGCCGGCTCTTGATGAAGCACGTTATAACTTGTCGTTGGCTCAGTTGCTTCAAGGAAACTTCACTTCAGGCTGGCATAACTTTGAGAAGCGCTGGCACGCCGAAAAGTTTAGGATGCAGATGCGGCACTATCCGCAAGCGCGCTGGGCGGGCGAGAAGCTCGCTGCAGGGCGTGTGCTCGTTTGGGGTGAACAGGGAGTCGGAGACGAGATCATGTTCGCGGGTCTTGTCCCAGATGTCATCCGCGCAGGCCACCGCTGCCTCTTAGACTGCGATCCACGTCTTCAACCACTCTTCGCCCGTTCCTTTCCTGGCATTGATGTGATATCTCGGCATGACGCCGGTCACGACCCAGCGATGGACATTGCCACACACATACCTGGTGGTAGTCTGCCCGGTCTTTTCCGGTCAACCTTGGCTGCCTTCGCGGAAACCACCTCGCCCTATCTGCGCGCGGATCCCATCGAGCGGGAACGGTTTCGCACTCGCTATGCCAAATTAGACTCAGGCAGGCGGCGCCTGATCGGCTTGGCCTGGCATACCAACAACCGGCAATCGGGCCGCTACCGCTCCATCGACTTATCGTCTTTCGCTCCGCTGCTCGCGCTGCCCGACATCCAATGGATCAGCCTCCAATATGGCGATCCCGACGAACTGGAGAATCAGGCGGTGTCCGCAAATGCATCCATTCTCATTGACCGCTCGGTAGATCAATTCGCGAATATTGATATTTTTGCGGCGCAGATCGCAGCCCTGGATATGGTGATCACGATCGATAATTCAACCGCGCATCTGGCGGGCGCGCTCGGAGTTTCTGCCTGGGTTCTTCTGCCATCCGTTCCCGATTGGCGTTGGCTTGAGGACCGCGAGAATAGTCTTTGGTACCCTACGCTGCGTCTCTTTAGACAGACTGAGCGCGGCGACTGGGACTCGGTAGTGCAAGAAGTGTTGAGTGAGCTGAGAGGGATAGAGTCCAGAGTTGTTTGAATAGGAAGTTAACTTAGACATCCCGCTGATTCGAACGCTACGAATGGCCGATGTACCCGAACTCCGGCGCAGCCACCTGGAAAGTAGAGAGCGTCTTACATGGGCTCGCAAAGCCGTCGGGATGAAAGGGTTGCGCGTCCTTGATAAGCCTTAGGAAGTACGAAATCCCAAGACCACCGTCGAAACTTTAATAACAACTGACCGTTGCCGCTGCTGTCGAGCGCCGGCGACTGCATAGTACGTTCCCATTATCCCGATGAGGGGTTGATTGCTCCCCACCTCAATCTTCGAGGAGTTCTTTGACCCCCAGTAACTGCCCCTGGCAAAGTAAAGAAACTGTTGCCATGGGATTTGGAATTGGCCGCCCGAGTAAATAGCCTTGGGCCTCGCTGCCCCCCAAGCTTCTGATCAAGTCCAGTTGCTCTGCGTTTTCAACTCCCTCAGCAATCACCCGCAATCCCATGTTGTGAGCGAGATTAATTAAAGATTCCAGTAACATCCGACCATCCTCTCTAAGTTTGCATTCTCTGACGAATGATCGATCGATCTTGAGTGCATCAAAGGGCAAAACGGAGAGGTAGCTGAGACAGGAATAACCGGTACCGAAATCATCAATTGCAAAAGTGATGCCTAACCCTTTGAGTCGTTTCATGGCTTCTACAGAGTGATGGATGCCACTGATCATGACGGACTCGGTCAGTTCAAGTTGCAACAAATTCGGCTTCAAGCCCGTCCGACTTAAAATTGCGATCACTTCCTCTACGAATGTAGGACGGGCAAATTGAATACTTGAAACATTCACCGCGACCTGCACAGGGTAAGGGGCGATCGCGTTCCACTTCACCGCTTCCCTGCAGGCCTGTTCGAGGATGTGAGCGCCTAGAGGCACGATGAGACCGCTCTCTTCCGCGACGGGAATGAACCTGTCGGGTGTGATGATTCCCAGCGTGGGGTGAGTCCAGCGCGCTAACGCCTCAAATCGAACTAACTGGCCTGACACAACATCGATTTCGGGCTGGTAGTGGGCGCGAATTTCCCCTCTCTTGAGAGCTTCACGGAGTTGGTTTTCTATGTTGAGGCGCTCGCGCACTGACGTCCCGAGATCGGGAGTGAAGCACATCGCCTGGTTCTTTCCATTGCGTTTGGCAGCGTACATGGCGCTGTCAGCCTGTTGCATAAGTTCGGATGTGTCTCGCCCACTGGATGGATACAGACTGATGCCGATGCTGGCTCCCACCGTAAGTTCGTGTCCCTCAATAAAGAATGGAGCCGAGAGGGCGTCCAGGAGCGTCTTCGCCGCAATCATCGCTCCTTCTCTTGCGCTAATGTTCGATAGAACTACGGTAAACTCGTCGCCCCCCAGTCGAGCCAGCGTATCTGACTTCCTGACGTGGACTCGTAAGCGTTCCGATACCTGGACAAGAAGCGAGTCGCCAATAGGATGGCCCAAGCTGTCATTAACTAACTTAAATCCGTCCAAATCTATGTATAACAATGCCAGCATCCGTTTTCCACGTTCCGCGCCCGCGAGGGCCTGGGCCAGCCGATCTCCGAACAATCTCCGATTGGGGAGTCCAGTAAGCGGGTCGTTCAGAGCCTGGAATTTGAGCTTCGCCTCGAACTCTTGCTTCTCGCTTTCGCGATGCTCCAACTCACGCAACATCCCGTTGAAGCCTTCTCCTAGACGTGCGATCTCGTCAGTGCCCTCGACCTTAACCCGGGAGCTGAATTCCTTTTCCGTGGTCACTTTCTGCATTGCTCTGCTCAGATCCAGTATTGGTCTCGAAATCTTGCGTTGCAGTACGGAAGCGGACAGCCCGCCGATCGCGAGCGCCAGCGCGAGTAGCAGACCTCCCAACAGCAGCAATCTCTTCCGTCGCTGTTCCAATTCTTGGGTATCAGAAATTACCACCACCGTTCCAACGACCTCGCCCCGTCGGAGAATCGAGTGCATGATGTTGGGATACTTCCGACTGGGAGCCGGTACCAGCGAGCGGTCAGCTGGACAACTCAAGGTGCCCTTGTTCCTCTTATATTCTGCAAATAGGTGTTGGGATAGGTCATACAAACAGGCAGTGACGACCGGGGGTTCGGCCTGCAATGCCCCAAGAACTTCTATGGCGGCAGTTGGATCGTTAAAAGCCAGCGCTGCCGTCGAATTCTGACCCACGACGTCAGCAAGTGTAGCCAGGCGGGCATCCAGCAGGGTGCGGGAACTGATGCTGTCGAGTATCAGAACCGCACCCATCAGCGTACTGACGGCGATGCTCGTGGCAATTAGTGCGGCGAGGGTTATCTTATGGGCGAAGCTGTTTCCCCGAAGAAGCCGCATATTAGTTCCTCGCCTTCGCTGTGGCATGCACGATCGTCGCCAGGTCTAGTACCCGAGAACTGATCCTAAGGTGGGCTTCTTGAACCGCATCGAGATTGACCTGGAGTTGTACTTGTTCGCCACTCCTTACTAACCCGACCATGCCGCCTGCTTTAGCGAAAGAATCCGTATCTCCGACGGTCAATATGCTCTTCCCACGCACACGATCCAATGCTGCGCGGACATTCGTGGGCGATGAATAGACTACATAAAGGATGTCGCATTGTTCTAACACATTGTCCCCGGGAGAGTTGATAACTCGGATAGCCATCGTTCCACTCATCTTTCCATTCAGCATCTTCTCCAATGCCTCACCCATGGGCCCTTCACCAACGAATCCCACTACCAATTGTTTGCCGTCGTGTGGCCACTCCACGTATTTCGTGAGGTTGAAAACGTACGCCACTTTGATCGCGCGCTCGTCATGCAGTTGAGCATTCACCGGGAGCCCCGATCCCGCGGCCGCCAGGACGGCGCTAAGCAGCCACGCACCCATTCTGGAAGCCACTCTCATTCCGTGGATCAAGGAGGAGTGTTGCGTGACGTGCGGTGGCAGGTTGGTCGTGCGAGTGGACAGTTTCATTTGCTGCCCTGGGAGCGGAGACGATATGAAATCTTGAAACGGAAGGTCCGGCCGTCTTGTTGGATCTCTGGCTGCAGAAGGCCCGGGCCAGCTGGCGAATACCAGAGGCGATTGAATGCGTTATAACAACTTGTTGAGAACTCCCACCCTCCCCACAGTGGTTTTGTAGACAACGTAAGGTTGGTCAGGAACGATGGTGGGACATTAGTTCCTTGATAGCTCTGTTGCGAACTTGCGTAAAGTAATTCGACGGCGGCAAACGATCGGCGGCTGAGCGGCAGAGTGCCGTCGAACTTGGCCATGTGCCAGGGCGAGTTTGCCAGCTGTAAATTGTTTTGTTCGGCTGCATCTGAGAGCGTATAGCTCGCGCGCGCCGCCAAGCCAGAGGCTCGCTTTGCCTCAAACTCCAACTCGACTGTTCGCCCCTGGTCCCGTCCGTTGTTCACGAACTGTGTCAGACCGGTGGCGGGGTCCGGTTCCTGGTCGATCAAGCGCTTCAGGCGGTTGTAGGAACCGTCGACGCTCATCTGCAACCACGATGCCAAGACTCTCTCGAGAACTACCTCCTGAGATCCCATGGTTTCTGGCTTCAATTTCGTAGTGGGTGCGTCAATTGAAACTCCATCTGAGTAATAGCTTTGATAAGCGCTGGGCGCGCTGAAAGCTCGCCCGTAGATGTATTTCAAGGTTGTGCGGGACGTCGCGGAATAAACCGCCGCGATCCGTGGGCTTAGGGAGTTGCCATACTGGTCGAACCAATCTGAGCGGCCTCCCATCCGGAGCGTTAGTTTCGGCACAAGATTCCAGGCGAACTCGCCGAAGATTGCGGCCTGCCACGGTTGGCGACGATCCACAAAGGATGGCGGTTGGCCCACCGTGTCGTTGGTTTGCTCAACTTTCATGCTGTATTCGTAGTCAGCCCCGACGATGACCCGGTTTTTCCCAATTTGCCGTCCCAACGTGGTCTCTGTCCCGACCCAGTCGGCGAGACCTTCATCGGCGACCAAATATCTGCCCGCACCAGAACCTCCGTACGGGTTGATGCTAAAAAAATCGTACCAGTCAAAGAATACGCGCGTGTCGAGTTCGCCCAAGGAGAGGTCGCGATGGTAGCTCGCTTCTACAAAGGCTCGTGAGTCCGTAGTGCGATTCGCAGAATCATTGAAATTAGATTCATACGATCCAGTCGGAACCAGTTTCGTACGTGTTCCAAATAACCCCTCCACGCGAAAGTTTCCGTATTGCACATCCGCAAACGCGTGTGCGTAGCGGTCGCCATCGCCATCTTCAGCCACCCCGTTGTTATTCGCCGGACTATCGTATGGGGAGTAGAAAAGCTGAGATTGGCCTGCGCTGCGATAGAGACTTCCGGAAAAGGTTCCGTTCAGACCGTACTTTTGAACAGTTGCGCTAACTCTGCCTGTCCGGCCTTCAAAAGAAGAAGTGTCCCCTGAAGCTTCCACCGTCGTGCCGGAAGTGGGCTGGCGCGTGATCACGTTGATTACACCAAAAACCGAATTAGTCCCGTATAACGATGATCCTGGGCCCCGAACGACCTCGATACGCTCGATCAGATCAAGATCAAGTGGAAAGTCTGTGCCAATGAAAGCGCTGCCGTAGACGTTGTCATTCATCCGATGGCCATTAATCATCAGCAAGATTCGCGAGTTATAGTCGCCAGGACGCATGAATCCTCGTACTCCCAAGTATTCATAGTCTCGGTCATAAGAAGTATAGAAACCGCGAAGGCTGCTCAACGCGTCGCCGAGCGTGCGCCAACCATATTTCTTAATGTCATCCGCGGTAATCACGCTGACAGATGACGGCGCCTCCTGAGACTTCTCCGCATGGCGCGAGGCCGTGAATACCTTTGCCTGAGCCAGATCTTCGATACTCAACGACAGCACGTCCTGATCAGACTGGCCTTGAGCATGGAGTTCCGCGGAGCAACATACACCGAGCGAAAGGGCCACTCTCAAGGCGAGCCTCATGCCGCTTCTACAGGTGATGAACATGACTGATGTGTTATCGGCAATAACCGAGGAAGAACTGAGGCTGCCCACCGCGTCTACGGTAACCGCCCGGCGCATTACTTCGTGCGGTTTCAGTGGCGATGGTCGGTGTTTCGAGACGCCCTCGGGGACCTGTAACGAAAGAAGGCAACTCGGTCTTACGGTTCCTGGTGGAGGAGCGCAACTGAATCGCCTCCTGAAGATGAGGCGAGGAATGAAGATCGCTAAGGCGGGTAGAGGCTGTCTACCCTTCGGTACTGCATGATGCGCAAGGGATTGAGATTACAAAAAGATGAGAAAGTTCGGCTCTCAAGAGGGAAAGACTGGACATCGCCGCGGTGCGCGGTAGAACCCGGAACAATTGATTGCGTATCCCGCTTCCGTTGATTCAAAAAGTCGAAGTGGCAATCGTGATTCATGCGTGTAACCGATGAGACGCGTGGGTCGGACTCATTGTCCTGCCTGAAACAGATTACGAGCGAATTGTGGCTGGTGGTAAAAGTAAGACCAACAGCAAAAGCTTCAACCAGAGTTCAACTGCGCGGTTTTCGGAGTACAGTGGCTAAAATGCTCGAAAAATCAGTGACACCGTTGGCATGTTAGGAAGGCGTTATTACGCTAATAATTCGCCGTGCCGAATCTTTGTCACGAGTATTTCCCAGTTGCTTGCGACTTAACCCGCGATTCGAAATTCCCGGTTCGCAGCTTGTCGGCGAGTTCGTCGGCCATCAAAGGTTTGCTGAAGTAATAGCCTTGAATCTCATCACAATGATGGGCCCTCAGAAATGTCATTTGCGCTTGATCCTCCACGCCTTCGGCAATCACCTTAAGATTCAAACTTTTTGCCATGCTGATGATTGCAGCTGTAATGGCCGCATCATCCGAGTTCAGCGCGACATCCCGAATGAACGAACGATCGACCTTCAGCTTGCTAACTGGAAAGCGCTTCAGATAGCTAAGGCTGGAATAGCCCGTTCCGAAGTCGTCAATCACTAAAGACAATCCCATGTCCTTCAGTTCCTGAAGTACTGCGAACGTTACCTCGGCGCTCGATAGCAAGAGACTTTCCGTTACTTCCAGTTCGAGGTATTGCGGAGCGAGGCCGGTATCGCCGAGCACCTGCCGAACCAGTGCTGAGAAGCCCTCTCTACGAAACTGGACTGCCGACACATTGACTGCCACGGACACTGCGGCAAGTCCCTCATCCTGCCATTTTCGCGCCTGCGAGCAGGCCGTCCTGAGCACCCACTCCCCGATGGGTACGATTAGCCCGCTGTTTTCCGCAATTCGGATGAATTTATCGGGCGGCACAAGACCCAGTTTCGAGTGTTGCCATCGAAGGAGCGCTTCCACGCCGATAATCTTTTTAGACTTTATATCCATCTGCGGTTGGTACATGAGATAGAGTTCTTCCTTCTCGAGCGCCGCTCGCAAGTTGTTTTCCAGGTTCAAGTGCTCAAAAGCCTGAGCGTTCATGTCCGAGGTAAAAAATCGAAAGTTATTCCGACCGCTCTCCTTGGCGGTGTACATGGCGGCATCGGCATGCTTGATGAGAGTTTCGCTGTCCGCACCGTGCTCCGGATAGACGCTGATGCCGAGGCTGCAACTAATGCTGAGGGAGTGACCTTGGATCACCATTTCAGCAGTCAGTCCATCCATGAGCCTTTGGGCCGCGACTGCTGCATCGGCGATTTGCTTTATATCGTTCACTACGATGAGGAATTCGTCTCCTCCTAGCCGGGCAATCGTATCCAGTGTTCGCCCCCATGCTTTAAGTCGTTCTGCAACTTTTTTCAGAAGAAGATCACCGGCCGAGTGCCCGAGCGAATCGTTAATGTTCTTAAACCGGTCGAGGTCGAGAAAAAAGATCGCAATTTTGCTCTTTTTTCGCCGAGCACCAGCAAGGGCTTGTGATAATCGATCCTGCAGAAGCGCACGATTTGGTAATCCCGTCAGAGCATCGAAGTAGGCTAAGGATCGAATCCGTTCCTCTGCGGTTTTGCGTTCGGTAATATCAACGAACGTTCCCTCGATCAAACCTGGTCCACCTGAATCGTCGTCGACGATTGTTGCATTCAACATCGCCCAAGCGGTGTCACCATCCTTGCGTCGAAACCGTGTCTCTTGGTTTGTGAGGTTTCTCTCGGATTTGAGTCTTTGCAGGAACGATACCCGATCCGAAGTCGTTTGATAAAAGTCCGTAATCAGACTGCCTACGATTTCCTGGGCTGAACCATGGCCAAACATCCGAGCAGCGGCCGGATTGCACTCCATGATGCGTCCTTCCAGTGAGGTACGAAAGACGCCGGCGAGGTTGCGCTCAAACAGGAGACGGTAACGCTTTTCCGACTCGCGAACGGCTTCCTCGACCTGCTTCCGTTCCGTGATATTCATGAAAGTGACAACCGCACCGATTTTCGCTCCTTCCTGGAAGATGGGCTGTGACCAGTATTCCGCAGCGAAGCTGGTGCCGTCGCTCCGCCAAATCACTTCGTTGTCAATGTGCGTGCCATGTCCGAGGCGATAAGCTTCGTAGATGTGGCACTCTTCGACGGGATAATGCGTCCCATCCTTCCGGGTATGGTGCATCACCGCATGCATATTCTTTCCGTGCAAGTCCGAAGAGCTCTCATAACGCAACATTCGTAGGCAGGAGGGATTGCAAAACGTGCAGTTGCCTTGCCGGTCGATACCGTAAACCCCTTCCGGGACCGAATCCAACACCAGCCTTACCAGTTCGTTGCTCGCGCGAACCTCTTCTTCCCCCCGCTTACGCTCGGCCTGAAGATCGAGAATGCGCTTGCCGGCGCGGACCCGGGCGCGTAATTCATCGTTGTCGAAGGGTTTTTTCAGATAGTCATCCGCCCCTGCATTCAAGCCACCGAGCAGATCGCCCTTCTGGTCTTTTGAAGTCAACAGTAAAATGTAGGTATAGGTTTCGTAGCCCGAGGAGCGCACCGCCTGAATGACTTGAATGCCGTCCAAACCCGGCATCATCCAGTCAAGGATGGCCATTTGAGGCGCATCCGGCTGCTTCAGTTTG
>Ga0182012_10000170_pt1 | contig 71273 bp, 59 predicted proteins | sample 612S2SmetaG_FD_120486 | JGI IMG/M metagenome (GOLD analysis project Ga0182012, IMG submission 120486) | Permafrost microbial communities from Stordalen Mire, Sweden - 612S2S metaG | ecosystem: Environmental > Terrestrial > Soil > Wetlands > Permafrost | place: Sweden: Stordalen | collected... | reverse complement strand
TAGGTGCGACCGTTACCAGGCCATCCTGATTCGGGTCCCACCATCTGCGCAGGCCTCGCGTTTAAGAGCCCTCGCTCCGGTAAGGAAGCTCGGCTCGCCTGCGGTCTTCGACGGTGGGTGCGAGGCCAAAGCCGCGCAACCCTCCATCTAATCAATGCGCTCGCGCGCAACATTCAATATGCTTCGTCTGCGCTTGCGCGCAACCATCACCGGGGTCCATCGACCCCGTCCGATAAACATCAACCCAGGCCCAGACTGGCCTGATCGACGGCAACGCCCGGACCCATGGTCGAGGACAGCGTCACCCGCTTCAGATACACGCCCTTCGAGGTCGCGGGCTTGATCTTTTGCAGATCCGCCATCAGCGCCAGGAGGTTCTCCTTGAGCGCCGTCGGCTCGAAGTTCGCACGGCCGATCTGCGCGTGCACGATGCCGGCCTTGTCGGTCCGATAGCGCACCTGTCCGGACTTCGCGTTCTTCACCGCTCCCGCGACATCCGGGGTCACCGTGCCCACTTTGGGGTTCGGCATCAGGCCGCGGGGGCCCAGGATCTGGCCAAGCTGGCCCACGATGCGCATCGCATCCGGGCTCGCGATGACCACGTCGAAATCGATCTGACCGGCCTTCACCTTCTCCGCGAGATCCTCGAAGCCGACGATGTCGGCGCCCGCGGCTTTCGCCGCATCTGCGTTCTTGCCCTGGGTGAACACCGCGACGCGGACCGTCTTGCCGGTCCCATGCGGCATCACGGTCGAGCCGCGAACCTGCTGGTCGGACTTGGTGGCGTCGACGCCGAGATTCACGGCGACGTCGACCGACTCATTGAACTTCGCCGTGGCGAGCTCTTTCACGAGCTTCAGCGCCTCGTCGATCGGGTAGCTCCTGCCGGGAGGAAGCTTCTCTTTCCAACTCTTGGTGCGTTTCGCTACGGCTGCCATGTCACACCCCCTCCACGTCGACGCCCATGCTGCGCGCGCTTCCCGCAATGGTCCGCACCGCCGCCTCGAGATCAGCCGCCGTCAAATCCGGGGTCTTCAGCTTGGCGATGTCCTCGAGCTGCTTGCGCGAGATCCTTCCCACCTTGGCGGTATTCGGCGTGGCGCTGCCCTTGGGGATGCCGAGGGCCTTCGCGATCAGCACGGACGCGGGCGGCGTCTTCATGATGAACGTGAAGCTGCGGTCGTTGTAGACCGTGATCACCACCGGGGTCGGCAATCCTTTTTCCAGGCTCTGGGTCTGCGCGTTGAATGCCTTGCAGAACTCCATGATGTTCACGCCCTGTTGACCCAACGCAGGGCCCACCGGCGGACTTGGGTTCGCCTGCCCTGCAGGGATCTGCAGCTTGATGTACCCAGTGACTTTTTTTGCCATTGCTCAATTTCCTGTGGGTCCCAGCGCCTTTCGGCTCCCCGTGTATTGTCCAGGCGCTTGCGCGCCAACCTTTCGACGGGGCCGAAGCGGCCCCGCCCTGAATCAGCCCTTCTCGACCTGCGAGAAATCCAGCTCCACGGGCGTCGAGCGCCCCAGAATCTGCACGGCCACTTGCAGCCGGTTCTTCTCGTAGTTCACGGACTCGACCACGCCGTTGAAGTCGTTGAACGGACCATCGGTCACGCGCACCACCTCGCCGGGCTCGAACAGCACCTTCGGCTTCGGCTTGTCGACACCCTCTTCCACCCGCCGCAGGATCGACATGGCTTCCTTGTCGGTGATGGCCGCAGGCTTGTCGCTCGTGCCGCCGATGAAGCCCAGCACCTTGGGGACTTCCTTCACCAGATGCCAGGTGTCCTCATCCATCTCCATCTGAACGAGCACATAGCCGGGGAAGAACTTGCGGTCGGACTTGCGCTTCTGACCATCGCGCATCTCCACCACCTCTTCCGTCGGCACGAGAATTTCGCCGAACTTGCTTTCCAGGCCCGCGCGCTTGACGCGCTCCTTGAGCGACTCCGACACCTTGTGCTCGAAATTCGAGTAGGCGTGCACTACATACCATCGCAGAGACATAAACTCTCCGGGTTCCTCAGGCGGGCGGCTGGCCGGTCAACCACCGGATCATCCAGGTCAAAATCATGTCGAGAATCCAAAAAAACAACCCCATCACGATGGCGAACGCGATCACCATGATGGTGGTCCTGACCGTATCCTCGCGGCTCGGCCAGACCACCTTGCGCAATTCCACGCGCGCGGCCTGCGCAAACTGGCGGAACTCGCGGCCGTACCAGCTGACCCAGAGCAGCCCGCCGGCCACCGCCAGCCCCCCCGCCACCATCCCCAGGCGCAGCGGCAAGGCATCTTCGTCGAACCAATAGAACGCCACGATTCCCGCCAAGAGCACGAGAACCGACAACGTCATGAGCGCCGTGTCTTTCGCGGACGCTGCTTCGGAGGTTTGCACTTCAGCCATTGCCGTTGGACCTTGAGAACCTGCTCAGATGGCAGGGCAGGAGGGAATCGAACCCCCAACCTGCGGTTTTGGAGACCGCCGCTCTGCCAATTGAGCTACTGCCCTACGTTTTTTAAGCTATGACCTTGGAAACCACGCCCGCGCCGACGGTTTTCCCGCCCTCGCGGATCGCAAAGCGCAACCCCTGCTCCATCGCAATCGGGGCAATCAGCTCCACCACGATCTTGATGTTGTCCCCCGGCATCACCATCTCGGTCCCCTCCGGCAGCTCCACCGCACCCGTCACATCGGTGGTGCGAAAGTAAAACTGCGGCCGGTACCCCTTGAAGAACGGCGTGTGCCGGCCGCCCTCCTCCTTCGTCAATACATACACCTCGGCCTCGAACTTGGTGTGCGGGTTGATCGATCCGGGCTTGCACAAGACCTGCCCGCGCTCGACCTCCTCACGCTTCGTGCCGCGCAACAGCACCCCCACGTTGTCCCCCGCCTGACCCTCGTCCAGGAGCTTGCGGAACATCTCAACGCCCGTGCAGGTGGTCTTCTGCGTGGCACGAATCCCCACAATCTCCACCTCATCGTTCACCTTCACGATCCCGCGCTCGATGCGTCCCGTCACCACCGTGCCGCGCCCCGCAATCGAAAACACATCCTCCACCGGCATCAAAAAGGCCCCCTCCACCGCACGCTTGGGCACCGGAATGTAGTCATCCAACGCCTTCACCAGCTTGATCACCGCAGGCACCCCAATCTCGCTCGTGTCGCCCTCGAGCGCCTTCAACGCCGAGCCCGTCACGATCGGAGTCTTGTCCCCGGGAAACTTGTACAAGGTCAGCAAATCCCGCACCTCAAGCTCCACCAGCTCCAATAGCTCCGCATCGTCCACCATGTCCGCCTTGTTCAAAAACACCACGATGTACGGCACACCCACCTGACGGGCCAGCAAAATGTGCTCGCGCGTCTGCGGCATCGGACCATCCGCCGCCGATACCACCAAAATCGCCCCGTCCATCTGCGCCGCCCCCGTGATCATGTTCTTCACGTAGTCGGCATGCCCCGGACAGTCCACGTGCGCGTAGTGACGCGCATCGGACTGATACTCCACGTGCGCCGTCGCAATCGTGATCCCGCGCGCACGCTCCTCCGGGGCCTTGTCAATCTGGTCGTACGCCTTGAACTCCCCCCCATGCTTCTCCGCCATCACCTTCGTCAAGGCAGCCGTCAAGGTCGTCTTGCCATGGTCTACATGCCCAATCGTCCCCACGTTCACGTGCGGCTTCGTTCGCTCAAACTTCCCCTTCGACACGGCAAGTACCTCTCAAGAAATGAATCGGATAAAAGTAATGCAACCCGTCAAGACGCTTTCTTCATGACCACGTCGGCCACGTTGTTCGGCACTTCCATGTATTTGGCGAACTCCATGGTGTAGTTGGCGCGGCCCTGGCTCATGGAGCGCATGGCGGTCGAATATTGGAACATCTCGGCGAGCGGCACCTCGGCGGTGACCACCTTGCCCGAAGGCGAATCCTCCATGCCGATGATCTGGCCGCGCCGCCGGTTCAGATCGCCGACGATGTCCCCGTAGTAATCCTCCGGCGTCACCACCTCGACCTTCATGATGGGCTCGAGCAGCACCGGTTTCGCCTTGCGAAAACCCTCTTTGAATCCCATCGAGCCCGCGATCTTGAACGCCATCTCGTTCGAATCGACATCGTGGTACGAGCCGTCGAAGGCCGTCACCTTCACATCGACGATGGGGTAGCCGGCGATCACGCCGGTCTGAACCGCCTCTTGAATACCCTTGTCCACGGCAGGAATGAACTCGCGCGGCACCGCGCCGCCGACGATGGCGTTCACGAATTCGTAGCCCGTGCCAGGCGGCTTGGGCTCGATCTTGAGCCATACGTGGCCGTACTGGCCGCGGCCGCCCGATTGGCGCACGAACTTGCCTTCGGACTCGACGCTTCCGCGGATGGTCTCGCGGTAAGCCACCTGCGGCTTGCCGACGTTGGCCTCCACCTTGAACTCGCGCTTCATGCGATCGACGATGATTTCCAGGTGCAGCTCGCCCATGCCCGAGATGATGGTCTGCCCGGATTCTTGATCGGTGTGCACGCGGAACGAGGGGTCCTCCTTCGCGAGCCGCTGAAGGGCCAGACCCATCTTCTCCTGGTCGACCTTGGTTCTCGGCTCCACGGCCACCGAGATCACAGGCTCCGGGAACTCCATTTTCTCCAGGATGATGACCTTCTGCGGGTCGGACAGCGTATCGCCCGTGGTCACATCCTTGAGGCCCACGGCGGCCGCGATGTCGCCCGCACGGACTTCCTTGATCTCGGAGCGATCGCTGGCATGCATCTGCAGCAGCCGGCCGATGCGCTCATTGCGGTTCTTGTTGGGCACGAACACCTGGTCGCCCGAATTCAGCGTTCCCGAGTAGACCCGGAAGAAGGTCAGGTTCCCGACGAAGGGGTCGTTCAAGATCTTGAAGGCGAGCGCCGCGAACGGCTCGTTGTCGTCCGCGTGGCGGGTCAACGGTTCGCCGCGCTCGCTCTGTCCCTTCACCGGCGGAACTTCGACGGGCGACGGCATGTATTCGACCACGGCGTCGAGCACGGCCTGCACACCCTTGTTCTTGAAGGCCGAGCCGCAGGTCACGAGGCAGACCTCGTTCTTGAGCGCGCGATTGCGCAAGCCGCGCTTGATTTCCTCGTCGGACAGATCGCCGCTCTCGAGGTATCTGTTGAGCAGATCATCGGACCCTTCGGCCGCGGCCTCGATCATCTTGCCGCGCCACTCCCGACAGTCTTCGAGCATGTCCGCCGGAATCTCGCGGTACTCGAATTTCATCCCCTGGGTTTCGTCGTCCCACCAAATCGACTTCATCTTGACGAGGTCCACCACGCCCACGAACCCTTCCTCGGCGCCGATGGGCAGCTGAATGGGGACCGGGTTGCCGCGCAGGCGCGTGCGGATCTGCTCGACACAACGCAGGAAATTCGCCCCCGCGCGATCCATCTTGTTGACGAACGCGATGCGCGGGACGCCGTACTTGTTCATCTGGCGCCATACCGTCTCGGACTGCGGCTGTACGCCGGACACCGCGCAGTACACCGCGATCGCCGAATCCAGCACGCGCAGACTGCGCTCCACTTCGATGGTGAAATCGACGTGCCCGGGGGTATCGATGATGTTGATGCGGTGCTCGGGAAAGCTCTTGTCCATCCCCTTCCAGAAGCACGTGGTGGCGGCGGCCGTGATGGTGATGCCGCGCTCCTGTTCCTGTTCCATGTAGTCCATGACGGCCGCACCGTCGTGCACCTCGCCGATCTTGTGCGAGACGCCGGTGTAGAACAGGATTCTTTCGGTCGCAGTCGTCTTGCCCGCGTCGATATGCGCAGAGATACCGATGTTGCGATATCGCTCGATGGGCGTCGTACGTGACACGATCCGATTCCTCGATAAAAAGGGCGGCCCGTCGCCGCCCTTGACTGTCTCTATATAGTGCCTGGCTGGCGCTTTACCAGCCGGCGCGCCCAACTACCAGCGGTAGTGCGCGAACGCCTTGTTGGCCTCGGCCATGCGGTGCGTGTCCTCGCGCTTGCGCACGGCAGCGCCCCGATTCTCGGCAGCCTCCAGCAATTCGGCGGCCAGCCGGTGTGCCATGGACTTCTCGCTGCGCGCAGTCGCCGCCTCGATCACCCAGCGCATTGCGAGCGTCTGGCGGCGGTTGGCGCGGACTTCGACGGGCACCTGGTACGTGGCTCCGCCCACCCGGCGCGACTTCACCTCGACCACGGGTTTGACGTTGTCGAGCGCCTGCTGCAGGAGGGCGATCGCATCGCCGCCCGCGCGGCCGCTCTTGTCGCCGATGCGGTCGATGGCGCCGTAGACGATCTTCTCGGCCACCGACTTCTTGCCCCGCTCCATCACCATATTGATGAACTTGGCCAACATGTCGTTTCCGAACTTGGGATCCGGGAGAATGGTGCGATGCGGTGCTGCTGCTCTACGGGACATGGAAACCTTCTCTATGAGCCTCTAGGGGCTTATTTCTTGGGGCGCTTGGCGCCGTACTTGGAGCGGCCCTGGCGGCGATCGCCGACGCCGGCGCAGTCGAGCGCGCCCCGAACCGTGTGGTATCGAACACCCGGCAGATCCTTGACGCGGCCGCCACGAATCAGCACCACGGAATGCTCCTGCAGATTGTGGCCTTCGCCGCCGATATAGCTCGACACTTCATACCCGTTGGTCAGGCGCACGCGGCATACCTTGCGCAGCGCCGAGTTGGGCTTTTTCGGCGTCGTCGTGTAGACGCGCGTGCAAACCCCGCGCTTCTGCGGCGACGCTGCCAACGCCGGCACCTTGGACTTCCAGGCGGGTTCGTTGCGGCCGGTTCGAATGAGCTGGGTCGTCGTCGCCATAAATACCTTGTTTAAGGAGCCGCCGTAGCCGCCCCCCTACCTTGAGAAAACGAAAAGCAAGCCGCGCCTGAGTCGGGCGACAAAGGCCGGCGATTGTAGGAACCGGTCGCCTGAGTGTCAAGGCGGCCTGCGGGGCCAGGAGACGGGCCGCCGCAGGGCCAACCGGGTTGATGCATTGCGTCATACGCCTGCCCGGCGGTGGGATGCGCCTCACAATTCCGGGGCGTGAAGGCCCTTCAGGGCGCAACCTGACCTATCTATTGTAAAGAATCGCCGTCCTTCATCCGATACACCCTGGCATGAGTGGGCCCCCTTGGTTGGCCCGAATCGGCATGGAGTGTCGTGTGCTTGGACTATTTAGAAAAACCCTGGCTGGCAAGGGCCGTGTCGGAGTCGCCTTCGGCGGCAACCATCTGGCGTTGGCCGTGATGCGACGCGACGGATCGCAGCCGGTGCTGGATCGCTGCGAGATCCTGCCGCTCGACACCACCGCGGGCAGCGCCTTGGAGGTCTTGCGGGCGGCGGGGATCCCCCGCATCCCGGTGAGCACCGTGCTCAGCGCCGCAGACTATCAGCTCGCCCTGGTCGAGGCTCCCGAAGTGCCTCCGGCCGAACTCCGCGCCGCGATGCGCTGGCGCCTCAAGGACAGCATCGATTTTCGCATCGAGGACGCGGTCATCGACGTCTTCGATGTTCCCGACCAGAACCGGGGCGGCCATGGGCGCATGATGTATGCCGTGGCCGCGCGGCGCAGCGCCGTCAACACCCACACGCAGGCTCTCGCCGGGACGCCGGGATTCGATGCCATCGACGTGCCGGAACTGTGCCTGCGCAATCTGGCCGCGCTTTTGCCCATGGCTTCGGCGGGTGTCGCACTGCTGCATTTGGGCGAAGCCACCGCCAGCATCGTGTTGGTACGCGGCAAGACATTTTACCTTGCGCGTCAGGTGGATCTCTCCGCCGGCCACGACAAGGCAGCCTCCCAGGGCCAGGGCCGGATCAACGCAGCCGGCGTCGTGCTCGAGCTGCAGCGCTCCTTGGACTACTACGAGCGGCATTTCGACCAGCCCCCCATCACCCGCATCGCGGTATCCCCTGCCGGCGCCCGCGCCGACGAGCTCGCGCGCGAACTCGGCCGCGAGACCGGCTTCGAGGTCAGCACGCTCGACTTGAACGCCCTCGTTGCCTGCGCGACCCCGATCGAAGCATCGGCGCAGGCTTCCTGCCTGCTGGCCGTCGGGGCCGCGCTGCGAGAGGAGCAGCGTTCGCTGTGAGCGCCTCCACCGTGGAACAACAAGTCAATCTCTATCAGCCGATCCTCGGCGCCGAGAAGCACCTGTTCTCGGCCCGCGCGATCGGGGTGTGCCTTGCACTGCTCGCCATCTCGTTGGGCGTGCTCGGCGGCTACGGAGCCTGGCGCACCTCCCGGGTCGAGCGCTCGATCGCGGAACTGGAGAAGCGTCAGGCCGAGGAGCTCGTGACGGCGGAACGCGCCGGTCAGGCGCTCAATCCCGGCAAGAGCGTCGCCGAGCTCGATGCCGCCGCGAAGGATCTCGCGGCCGATATCGCCGCACGGGAGCATGCGCTTGCCATCCTCAAACTCGGTACAGCCTCGCCGGTGACCGGCTTTGCGGCCCGGCTCGAAGCCTTGGCGCGCCGCCAGGTCGACGGCCTGTGGCTGCACGATGTCGTCGTCGGCGCGGGCGACGGGCGCCTGGCGATGCGCGGCGCGGCACTCGATCCGAAGCTCGTACCCGTCTATCTCGCAGCGCTCTCCGAAGACCCGGCGCTCGCCGGAGTCCGCTTCGACAAATTGACCATGCGCCGGGGCAAGGAGGACGAGGCGCCCGCTCAACTCGTGTTCGAACTCGGGGCACCCGGCCTCACACTCGCGTCTCCGGAGGCCCGCCCATGATCGCTCTTCAAGGAATGCTGGCGAGGACCCGCCCGCTGATCGAACGCCTCGATGCGCTCACGCTTCGCGAGCGGGTCCTCATCTTCGGCGCCGGCGTGACCCTGGTCTACATCGCCTGGCAGACGTTGTTGATGGACCCCCTGGCGGCGCGCGCCAAATCCGCGCAGCAGCATCTCGAGGAAGTCCGCCAGCAAGCCTCGGCGATCGACAAGATCGGCACCGCCTCCTCGCAGGACCCCGCGGTCGCGGCGGCGCTTCGCAATCGTGCGCTGGGCGAACGGCTGACGGCGCTCGACCGCGAGATCAATTCCACCGCCCAAGGCTACGTGGCGCCGCAGCAGATGAACGAGCTGCTTCGCGCCTTGTTGGCGGATCAGCACGGGCTCAAGCTGATCAGTCTGACCAATCTTCCGGTCGAAAGCCTGTCGCAGCCGGAAAGCCCCAACAGCGCGGGCAAGGCCGCCAATTCCATCGCCGCCGGCGATCGCGGACCGTTCCTGCATCCGGTCGAGATTGTGGTCGAGGGCGACTACGCGAGCGTGGTTGCCTATTTACGTGCAGTCGAGGGTCTCCAGTGGCGCATTCATTGGCGCAAGCTCGAGCTCGTCGCGGGCCAATACCCCGTCAACCGGGTGACGCTCGTCATCGGCGCGCTCAGCTTGTCGCCCGACTGGATGAGCGTATGAAGGCGGCCATGTGGCTGGTCGCACTGCTGGCATCGCCCGCGGGGGCCCGCGCCGACGAGCCGCGCGATCCGATGCGCCCGCCGGTTCGGGAATCCCATCCGGCCGGAGTTCCCGCCCGCGAGACTGCGCCGGTGCTGTCCGCGGTGATGACCTTCAATGGAAGGCGCACGGCGATCTTCAACGGCCGCCTGGTGCACGACGGCTCGGTGGTCGGCACGTACACCATTGACTCGGTGCTGGAGGACGGCGTGCGCTTCCGCAGCGCCCATCTCAGCGGCGAGATGCATCTTCCCCATCCGGAATCCCCCATCAAGAAGCCTGCGGCAGAGACCGCGCGCGTGCCGAGCGGAGAGTCACCATGATGAGTTTCAGATCCCTGTTGATCATCGCCGCGCTGTCGGCGGCGATCGTCCCGTCCGCAGGCGCCGAGGATGCGCGCTTCGACGTGTCCGTCAACGAGGCGCCGGCGCGGGCCTTCTTCGAGGGCCTGGCCGACGGCACCCCCTACAACATCGTGCTGGAGCCGGGCGTGGCCGGTTCGATCACGCTGAAGATGAGGAACGTCACTCTGGTGGAGGTGCTCGACGCGGTCCGCGATGCCTACGGTTATGACTATCACCGTCTGCCCTCCGGTTTCGTGATCGATCCGCCGTCGCTGCAGACGCGGCTGTTTCAGGTCAACTACATCGACCTGGAAAGGCGCGGCACCTCGCGTACGCGGGTGGCATCCGGGCAGATCGGTCAGAGCTCGAATGCCCAAATTCCCGGAGGCGGCGGCAGCCAGTCGCCGGAACAGAGTTCGCAGGGCTTGAGCGAGCCGCCGGGCGCGGTCTTTGCCATGTCCGGAAGCAAGGACTCGGAGCACGTCAAGGAAATCACCGGCACCAGCATCTCGACGCGTTCCTCCTCGGATTTCTGGCCCGAGCTCGAGGACAGCCTGCGCGCGCTCGTCGGCAAGGACGGGGGCCGTGCGGTCGTGGTCAACGCGGAGTCCGGGATCGTCGCGATCCGCGCGACCCCGCGCGAGCTGCGCGACGCCGAGCAATACCTGCGCAAGATTCAAAAGATCGCCACTCAGCAGGTGATGATCGAGGCGAAGGTGGTCGAGGTGCAGCTGTCGAGCGCCTTCCAGGCCGGCATCAACTGGGCGGCCATCGCGACCAAGGGCAATCAGACCTACAGCGCGTTCCAAACCGGACCCCAGCAAGGCTTTCCCGCACCGGGCCTCGGCACCAACAACCTGCAGCTTCTTAATCAGCCGTCCTCGCCGGTCACGGTGGGAGGCAGCAACCCCATCACCAGCACGGTGACCAACACATTGGGGGGCGCCTTTGCTTTTGCGGTCAACACCTCGAACTTCAGCTCCTACGTCGAGGCGCTGTCCACGCAGGGAAAGGCCACCGTGCTGTCGAGCCCGAGGGTCTCGACGCTCAACAATCAGAAGGCGGTCATCAAGGCCGGCGATGACGAGTACTTCGTCACCGGCGTGACCGCGAATACGCTGGTCGGGACGGTCGGCTCGCAGACGGCAAACCTGGACCTGGCACCGTTTTTCTCGGGCGTCGCGCTCGACGTCACCCCGCAGCTCTCCGAGGCCGGCCAGATCATCCTGCACATTCATCCGACCGTGAGCAATGTCACCTCCAAGACCCTGAACGTCACCGCCAACGGCTCGGCCAACTCGCTGCCTCTCGCCTACAGTGAAGTGCGCGAGGCGGACACCGTGGTGAAAGCCATGAGCGGCCAGCTGATCGTGATCGGCGGCCTCATGCAGCTCGACAAGACCACGCAGGATTACCGGGTGCCGGGTCTCGGCGACATTCCGCTGTTCGGCAACCTGTTTCGCAGCCAGCAGAAGACCATGACGCGCACCGAGCTCGTGATCCTGCTGCGCCCGGTGCTGGTCGACGATGATGCGCAGTGGGCGCAGATCACGAAGGAACAAGAGGACCATGCGGCCGCGCTCGACCCCAAAGTGCGGAGCAGCTTCAGCCAATGAGCGGCGGAATTCCCACCATGGGTGCGAAGCGCAGAATCCGCCTGGGCGAGATGCTGGTGCAGCATGGCGCCATCAGCGAATCCCAGCTCGAGGCCGCCCTCGTGGCGCAGCGGCGCACCGGGCGCAAGCTCGGCCGCGTGCTCGCGGATCTCGGCTTCATGTCCGAATCCTCGCTGCTCGAATTCCTGTCGAAGCATCTGCAGGTTCCGGTGGTCGACCTCAAGCATGCGAAGGTCGATCAAGAGACGGTGAAACTGCTGGGTGAGCCGTTGGCCCGACGCTACCGCGCGATCGTATTGCTCAAGGATGCACGCGGCCTGCTGGTCGGGATGGCGGATCCTTCGGACCTGCATGCCTACGACGAGCTTCAGGCCAAGCTCAAGCAGCCGATCCGTCTCGCGCTGGTCGGCGAAGCGGAGTTGCTCAAGACCTTGGACGCCGTCTATCGCCAGACCGACGAGATCGCCTCCCTCGCCGAGGCGGTGCGCGACGACCTGCGCGCCAACGATGTCGACATCGAGGGGCTATCCGCGGAGGACAGCTCGCCGGACGCCCCGGTTATCAAGCTCCTGCAGACCATGTTCAACGACGCCGTGCAGGCGCGCGCGTCCGACATCCACATCGAGCCGGGCGAACAAAAGCTGCGCATCCGGTTGCGGGTCGACGGCGTCCTGCAGGAGCAGGTGATCGACGGCCGGCGCGTGGCCAGCGCGCTGGTCACGCGGCTGAAGCTCATGTCCGGGCTCGATATCTCCGAGAAGCGCCTGCCGCAGGACGGACGCTTCAGCGTGCGCGTGCGCGAAGCCACGGTGGATGTGAGGCTCGCGACCATGCCGACCGCCTATGGCGAGTCGGTGGTGATGAGATTGCTGAGCCAGTCGACCGCACTGCTGTCGCTCGAGAGGCTCGGGATGCCCGCCGTCGCCGAGCAGCGCTTCAAGCGCCTGGTCGAGCGCACCTCGGGCATGGTGCTCGTGACCGGGCCGACCGGCAGCGGCAAGACCACCACGCTCTACGCCGCGCTCAACCACATCAACCGGCCGGGGGTGAAGGTCATCACCGTCGAGGATCCGGTCGAATACCGCCTCGATCGGGTCACCCAGGTACAGGTGCTGCCGAAGATCGGGCTCGATTTCGCGCGCGTGCTGCGCACGGCACTGCGCCAGGACCCGGACATCCTGCTCATCGGTGAAATGCGCGACCGCGAAACCGTCGAGATCGGCCTGCGCGGCGCGATGACCGGCCATTTCGTTTTTTCGACGTTGCATACCATCAACGCCATAGCGAGCGTCAATCGACTGCTCGACATGGGCGCACCGGGCTACATGATCGCGGCCGCCCTGCACGGGGTGATCGCCCAGCGGCTGGTGAAGCGGGTGTGCACCGATTGCGCGCAGCCCGCGATCCCGACGGCAAACGAAATCGCCTGGCTCTCGGCCTGCCGGCCGGACTTGAAACCCGAGGATCAGCGCTTCGTCGCCGGCGCCGGCTGCACCTATTGCAACTTGACCGGGTACCGGGGCCGCGTCGCGGTTTACGAGATTCTCGAGATCGACCGCACGTTGGCCGACGCGGTTCGGCGCGGCGATCTCGAGGGTTTCGCCCACGCTGCGCGCTCGCGCGGCGATTACGTGCCGCTCGCGCAGGGGGCGATCGATTTCGCGTTGAGCGGCATCACCTCGCTCGGCGAGGCCATGGCCGTGGGCAGCGGGCTGGAAGAATTCGTCGAGGTCGACGAACCCGCGCGCAAGCGCGAGGCCGAGGTCGAGCTCGAGCTCGAGCTCGACACGCCGCTCGAGGACGCGGGCGTCGAGGCGCTGCTCGAGCAGCGCGTGTAGCCCGTGTCGGATTTTCGCTATCGGGGGAGATCGGGCCGCGGCGAGCTGGTCACGGGACGTCTCGAGGCCGAAGACATCGACAGCGTCGCGAACCGGCTGTTGAACCTCGGCATCACCCCGCTCGACATCGCGCCGGTCGCCGCGCAGGGCCTGTCCATGCGCGAGCTCCTGCAACGCTTGGGCGCCGGCCGGCCGTCGCCAGCCGACCTCGTGCTGTTCTCGCGGCAGATGTATTCCGTCACCAAATCGGGCCTGCCGCTGCTGCGCGGCCTGCGGGGTCTGGCGCAGTCCACGCACAACACGGTGCTGCGCGACGCACTGCACGACGTGCTGCACAGCCTCGAGTCCGGGCGCGACCTGGCCTCCTCGCTCGGGCGCCATCCGGAGATTTTCTCGCCGCTGTTCGTCAGCATGGTTCGCGTCGGAGAATCCACCGGCACGCTCGACAATGCGTTCGCGCGGCTCTGCGAATACCTGGGTCACGACCAGGATGTCCATGATCGGGTCAAGAGTGCCGTGCGCTATCCGCTCATCGTGGTCGGCGCGATCGCGGTTGCGTTGACCATCATCACCGTCTTCGTGATCCCCAATTTCGCGCCGCTGTTCAAGGCCCTGGGGAACGATATTCCGCTGCCCACGCGGATCATCATGGGCACCTCCGGCTTCGCCCGGCATCATGGCGCCGCGGTCATCGCAGCCGCCGTCATCGGGTATTTTGCGTTCCGGCGGCACATTGCGACGGAGGCCGGGCGCTACCAGTGGGACCGCTTCAAGCTCAAGGTGCCGGTGCTCGGCGCGCTGCTGCATCAATCGGTGTTGTCGCGCGTCACGCGCTCGCTCTCGATCTCGATCGAAGCGGGGCTGCCGATGATCCAGGCGCTGACACTGCTCTCGAGGGCGGCCGGCAACGATTTTCTGTCCGAGCAGCTGCTGCGGCTGCGCGATGCGGTCGAGCGCGGCGAGCCGCTCTCTCGTGCAGCGGCCGCCTCGGGCATATTCCCGCCGCTGGTCCTGCAGATGATCCTGGTGGGCGAGGAGACCGGCGAATTGACGCGGCTGCTCGAGGAGGTCTCGGGCTTCTACCAGCGCGAGGTCGATTTCCGGCTGCGCAACCTCACCGCCCTGCTCGAACCGCTGCTGATCGTCGCGGTCGGCGGCATGGTGCTGGTCCTGGCGCTCGGGGTGTTCCTGCCCATGTGGAACCTGATCGGCAAGATCGGCCATGTGGGTTGATGCCTGCCTTGCGCGACCGCGCTGGCCGGCGCGGCCTTCGCGTCCGGTTCCCGTCGGGCGTGAGCCGGTTCACAGCTTTTGCCGAATACGGCATCGGCCGACACCCACCGACTCAAGAGAACCGGGCGCAGGCCGATTCCTGGGGTAACGGCGCACGTCGCCGGATCTATTTTATCGAGGCGCCGATGCGCCAGGAGAGCTTCAAGATGAAAGCGAAAATGAGTGGATTTACTCTGATCGAGCTGGTGGTCGTGATCACCATCCTCGGCATTCTGGCGGCGTTCGCGGTGCCCAAATTCATCGCGCTCGACGGGCAGGCCCGCGCCACGGTGGTCAACGGGTTGGGCGGTACCGTGAAAAGCGCGGCGGCGCTGGCGCGGGCCCTGGACATGGCGACGGCCGCGGGAACCACGGGACCCGTGACCATGGAAGGCGCTTCGGTCGCGCTGGTCAACAGCTACCCCGACTCCACGGCGGGCGGCATCGGCAACGCGATCAATGCCAGCTTCTCCAGCTCCGATTTCACCGTCGCCTACGGCGGCACCGGCACCACGGCGACCTGGACCAAGGTGGGCGCGACGACCCCGGCGAATTGCACCGTCGTGTACACGGCCGCCGCGGCGAATTCGACGCCGGCCGTGGCCATCACAACGACCGGCTGCTAGGCCGCCTCCCCAGTCCACTCACCGCGGGACGGATTCCCGCCCGATTGCCGCCATGCCCAAGACAGCCCCTCAACGCGTCCGATTCGCGCGCCACAGGGGCTACACCCTGGTGGAGCTGGTGGTGGTCATGGCGGTCACCGGAATCCTGGCGGTCTACATCGCGCCGCGCTTCTGGAATCAGCAAAGCTTCTCCGACCGCGGCTACGCCGATGAGCTCGCCGCCGCGTTGCGCGTCACCCAGAAAGCCGCGGTGATCTCTGGCTGCCCGGCAGAGCTCATTCTGCAGGCGAACTCCTACTCGGCCGCGCAGCAAGCCGCCTCCGGCAACACCTGCAACCAGGCGGACACGTCCTGGTCCACGCCGCTCATCGGAGCGGACGGCGCGGCGATCCAGGACACGGCGCCGACCAATACCAGCGCCAGTCCGACCGGCACCTTTCTATTCGACACGCAAGGACGGCTGACCTCGAGCCCGGGCACGACGCTCACCGTGGGCACGCACACGATCACCCTGGATCCCGGCACGGGATTGATTCAGGTGCAATGATGATCCGCTCCGCGCATCGCCGTCGACGCGGGGGCGCGCCGCATCGCCACCAGGGCGTCACGCTGATCGAATTGGTCGTCGCCATCACGGTGGTCGCCATTGCCGTGACCACGATTCTCGGCCTCATCGGAGCGATCGCTTCGCGCAGCGCCGATGCCATGGTGCAGCAACAGGCCGTCGCCGTCGCCCAGGCGTACCTGGACGAGATCCTGCAGCGCTGGGTGGTCGACCCGAACGGCACACCGCCCAACACCGGGCGCGGGAGCTGGGATCTCGTCGATCAATACAACGGGCTGGTCGACGTGGGTGCGCACGATCAGTTCGGCAACGCCATCCCCGCCTTGAGCGCCTACACGGTCAGCGTAGCCACCTCGCCGTCGGGAGCCCTGACCGGCGTTCCGTCCGCGGCGGCGCGGCGCATCGACATCACGGTCACCTATCCACCGAGCGGCAGCGTCTTGCTGTCCGGCTACCGGACGGATTACTGATGCGCGCGTTGCCCCGCGGCTTCACCCTCATCGAGATGGTCGTCACCATTGCGGTGGGTGCCGTCGTGGTCGCCTTCATGGCGATGTTCATCGTCATGCCGATGAACGCCTATACCGCCCAGACTCGCCGCGCCGGCTTGGTCGATGCCAGCGACAGCGCGCTGCGCTTCATGGCGCGGGACATCCGCAGCGCTCTGCCCAACAGCGTTCGCGTCGCCGCGAGCGGCACGGTGACCGCGCTCGAGCTGCTCGCGACCGCCGACGGGGCCCGCTATCAGGACAATGGCCCGCTGTCGAATCCGGCTCTCGCGCTCGACTTCACCACCGCCGACGCCGCGTTTGCGACCACCGTACCTTTCACCCAGCTGACGCTGCCCTTCTCCTCGAGCGCCTATTACCTGTCGATCTACAACGTGGGCGTCCCCGGTGCCAACGCCTACCAGATGACGAATGTCATCACCCCGGCGGGAACCACCATCACCGTCTCAGCGGGTGGCGCGCCGAATCAGAATCTCGTGACCTTGAATCCGCCGTTTCAGTTCGCGTACGGATCGCCCGAGAAGCGCGTCTACCTGGTCTCAGGTCCCGTCTCCTACCTGTGCGACACCTCGGCAGGGACCTTGACCCGCTATTCGGGTTACACGATCTCGAGCACCCAGCCGACGAGCGCCGCCGCGCTCTCGGGCGCGGGCGCCGCCTCGGCGCTGGTGGCGGCGAACGTCGCCTCCTGTTCGTTCACATATTCGGCCGGCACGGCGCAGCGCAATGCGCTCGCCACGCTCTCCCTGCAGATTGCCCAAAGCGGTGAATCCGTGCAGTTGCTGAACGAGGTGCAAGTGGTGAACGCGCCATGATCGCCGTCGTGACGCGTCGCCACCGCGGTTTCGCATTGGTACCGGCGCTGTTCCTGATCGTGGTGCTGGGCGCGCTCGCGGTGATCGCGGTCCGGGTGGGCACGGGACAGCAGCAGGCAGTCACCATGAGTTTGCAGGAAGCGCGCGCGTTGGCAGCGGCCCAAGCCGGCATCGAGTGGGGCGCCTACCAGAGCATCGGCGGCGGCCACGGCGCCTGTGCCGCCAGCACGACGCTCAACCTCTCTGAGGCCTCGCTCGCCGGATTCACGGTCACCGTCACCTGCACGACATCGACCTTCGCCAACGGCGCCACCACCGCCAATTCCTATGTGCTCAAGGCGACCGCGGTCATCGGGACCTATGGCCAGCCCGGCTACGTGCGCCGCGTGGTGAGCGGCACCTACTCGAGCGCCACCTGATGCGCGCGGCAGCCAGTCAGCGCGCGGCGTCGGCCGCCGCACTGGCCGCCGCTCTCGTGTGTGGCGGCGGCGGGCCCGCCGCGGCGCAAACCGCGAGTTTCGGCTACACCGGGGCCGTGCAGAGCTACACCGTTCCCGCGGGAATGGGCAGCATCACCTTGCAGCTGGCCGGCGGCGGCGGCGGCGGCGGCGGCGCCGACGAGAATGGTGCCGGCGCGGGTGGCGGCAACGGGGCCGCGGCAACCGGCACCTATCTCGTGGCGCCGGGCAGCGTGCTCCAGATCTACGTGGGCGGCGGCGGCACGCAGGGCTACACCTCCAACTTCGGACATTCCTGCTCGAATTCTGCAGGAGCCGGCGGTGGCTCGGGCGGCACGGGCGGCTTCGCCGGCGGGGCGGGCGGACAAGCCGGCTGCTCGGGTTACTCGGGAGGTGGCGGCGGCGGGGGCGCAGCGACGGTGGTCGCCACGGCATCGGGCACCGTGCTCATGGTGGCGGGCGGCGGCGGCGGCGGCCAGGGCGGATCCTGGAACTCGACGCCGGCACCGAGCGTGAGCTCGACGGCGCAGGGGTCGCTGCCGGGATCGGCCGGCGGCGCGGGCGCCGCCGATGGAGCCTCGCAAGACGGCGGAGACGGCGGGGGTGGGGGCGGCGGCGGGGGCGGATGCCCGGCGGGGGCCGGCGGACCCACCCACTACGACCAGACCGGTACCGCCTACGGCACCCCGGCCGGTGCCGGCTCTTCCTGCGCGAGCACCGCCCTCGTGTCCAATTTCAAGGTACTCAGCACGTCGGGCGGTCTCGGCGGGGCGGGCGACGCGGCCTCGGATGGCAATCAGGATTTTGCCACCGGCACGGCAGGCGGCGCCGGCAGCGTGACCATCAATCCGGTGTCGGGGCCCAATCACTATGCGGTGAGCGCCGCGGCGTCTGCCGTGAATTGCGCGCCCACGGCGGTGACCATCAGCGCGCATTCGAGTACCCACACCGTCGTCACGACGGTGAACACCATCAAGCTCGGCACCAGCACGGGTCATGGCGATTGGACGCTGACCACCGGCGCGGGCGTATTCGCGGCCGGCGCCTCCAACAGCGGCACGGCCAACTATACTTACGCCGCCTCGGATGCGGGGGTCGCGGTGTTCGCGTTGCGCGATAGCTATCCGGAGACCGTGACCATCAGCGTCACGGACGGCGCGGCGACGGCCACGTCGGGCACCGCGCTCGCCTCGGAGGACAGCCCCATCACTTTTGCCCCGTCCGGGTTCATCATCACCAACGGGGCGAACGTCGCGACGCTCATCGGCACCCAGATTGCGGGCAAGTCCTCGACCCAGAGCTTGGCTTTGCAGGCCGTGCGCACCGACACCAACACCGGCGCATGCACACAGGTCTTCGCCAGCGGCACGACGGCGAACATCAGTCTCGCCTATCAATGCAACAACCCAGCCACCTGCATCGCCGCGCAGACTTTCACCGTGACCAACAACTCGATCAGCACGGCCCTCGCGTCGAATCCCAACAGCGGTGTCTCGACGTATACGGTCGTGCCGCTCAGGTTCTCGACGGCCAATGCCGAGGCGCCGATCGTGCTCACCTATTCCGATGCGGGTCAGATCACGCTCTACGCGCGCTACAACATACCGCTCGGCAGCGGCTCCGCCTCCGGCAATCTGATGAACGGCTCGAGCCAGTTCGTCGTGCAACCCTACACGCTGGCGCTGTCGAACATTCGCTGCACGACCTACGGCGCGGGCACCTGCAGTCCTGCGCTCGCCTCGCCGGGCAACAACCCCGGCGCCGCTTCAGCCGCCGGCGCCGCGTTCCTGCCTGCCGGGCAGCCGTTTTCCGCGACGGTGACCGCACAAAATTACCTGGGGGCGGCGACGCCGAATTTCGGCCGCGAAACGACGCCCGCAACCGTGACCCTGAGCGCGGCACTCGCCGCACCGTCGGGCGGCGATGCGCCGTCGCTCAACAACGCGTCCGCCTTTGGTGGCTTCAGCACGGGCGCCGCGACCGGAACGGCCTTCAACTGGCCCGAAGTCGGCATCATCACGCTGACGCCGGGCGTGTCGAACTATCTCGGCTCGGGTGCCCTCGCGGGCACCACCTCCGGCAACGTGGGCCGGTTCTATCCGAACGGCTTCGCCGTCGCCCGCAACACGCCGGTGTTCGGCACCGCATGTGCCGCGGGCAGCTTCAGCTATCTCGGCCAGCCGCTGAGCTACACCGTCGCGCCGGTCGCCACCGTCACGGCGCTGGCGTTGGGCGGCACAACCCCCTTGCGCAACTACACCGGCGCGTTCATGAAGGTGTCGAACGGCACGTTGACCGGTCGCACCTATACGCCGACGCCGGCAAGTCCGTCGCTGATGGTATCGGGGCTCCCCGCGACCACGGTCGATCCGGCGATCGCGGACCTCGGTACCGGCCAGGCCACTCTAACCTTCAACAGCGGTACGGGCCTGCTGTTCAACCGTGGCGCGGCGATCGCGCCGTTCAACGCCGATATCACCCTCAGCTTCAGCGTCCTCGACGCCGACGGCGTCGGCGTCGCCAGCGTGGATGGCGTCGCCGCGGCCAACCCGGTGACCTTCGGCAGCGGCAGCGGCATCAGCTTCTCGACCGGCGCCGCGCAGTACTACGGCAGACTCGCGTTGCGCGACTCGGTGGGCTCGGAGCTGCTCGATCTGCCGATGCCCCTCACCACGCAGTACTATCTCAACACCACCGTCGGATTTACCACGAACCTCGTGGACGGCTGCACGAGCGCGCCCGCCCTCTCCTTCGGCGGCTATCAGGGCAATCTCAGCGCGGGCAAGACCTGTGTGCGCGACAGCGGAAATCCCGGTGTCTCCGGCATGGGCTGCGCCGCGCCCGCCGCGGCGGCATCGCAATACCGGCCGGCCGCCGTGAACGGAAATTTCAATCTCAATTTGGCCGCGCCGGGCGCCGGCAACAACGGCGCCCTGGCGGTGACGGCCACGGCGCCGAGCTGGCTGCAATATTCCTGGGGCGCGGGCGTGAATCCGGTCGGCATCGGCAGCTTCGGGGAGTTTGCGGCGCCCGCCTCGCGCGTGCATCAACGCGAGGTGTATTGAACGTCGCTTCGGGTGGGGCGAAGCACCCCGCCGGCGCTGAGGCGCAGCCTAACTAATGTCCCGCTTTCGCCGCGACCGCCTCGATCTCGAAGTGCGCCCCGCGAACCAGGCGGCTCGCGCCGATGAACGCACGCGCCGGGTAATGTCCATGGAAGTAGCTGCGATAGACCGCGTTGAAGCCGTCGTACAAGTCCAAATCGGTGCAGTAGATCGTGACCGAAACCAGATCGTCCATGTGCAGCCCCGCCCTATCGAGCGTGCGCTCGACCGAATCGAGAACAGCGTGTGCCTCGACGTCGACATTGTCGGGCGCCATTTGGGTCTTCGGATCGAGCCCGATGTGCCCGGCGACGTACAACGTGTCGCCGACCCTGACCGCGTCGCTGAACGGCAGGGCGGTTCCGTGGGCGGCAGCGTTCGAATCGAAATATTGGCGTCCCGCATCTGCGCCCAGGGCGCCCGCAGCAACAAGCACGCCGGCGATGGAGGCAACGGCAATCATGGTCCGCATGGTGAAACTCCTCGAGGATTTAAAGCCGCAATCTACACCCAAGAGACCGTCCTATCGCTGCGCAATTGAGGCATCCGCACCCGGGCTGCCGGTGGGAGCGCAACCCCGTTGCGCTCCCACCCGCACACCTGCTCGGGAATCCGTCACCTCTCGTTAGAAACCGGTCACCTCGTTGTCGACCTTGCCGCCGAACAGGAAAGGCAGCACCGGAATTTGCTCCTTGACCACCGCCTGCAGGTCGTTGGGGTTGAGTCCGAGCGCCTTGACGATGGTCGGGGCCACCTGCTGATTGAGCACCTTGCTCTTCACGATCGCATGATCGAGGCTCGGATAGGACACGAGCAGGGCGGTATGCACGTCGTCCTCGTTGAAGCCGCCGTGCTCCGCGAGCTTGGCGCCGCCCGTGAAGATCACCCCGGTGTCGACTTTCAGAATGATGTCGGGCGTGCGCGGATCCACCGCGGGATCGTCGAATTTGTCGCGCAGCGAGGCCTCCGCAAAGATCTCCTGAATGCCGAGCGCCTGCTGATTGGCGGGCGTGCTCAGATTCGCGACGACGCTCGGTGTCAGCGACGGGTCGGTGAGCCAGATGAGGGACCCGTCGTCGGAGATGTCGTACGCGTCGGCCGAGCCGATCGTGGCGGTCGGCTGACCGTTGCCGATGCCGCGGCGCTTGCTTACATCGATCGGCGACTGTCCGTGCTTGGCACTGACGATGAGCAGCGTGGAGTCGTAAATTCCCTGCGCCTTGAGTTCTTGGACCATCTTGCCCAAGGACCGATCGACGAAGTCGATCTGTCCGACGAGCGCCTGTCCCGGTGTGCCGAGCACATCGAGATAGCCGCCCTTGAGACCGCTGACGGGATCGACCGCGAGCTTCTCACCGACGCTCACCGATTGGAAATTGGTGCCGAACAGCGCGGGAACACCGACTTTCTTGCTGCGGTCATGAGTGTAGCCGTCGATCTCGTTGATCACTGCCTCGACGTGCAGCGAGTCGTAGCATTGAATGTCGGCGAAGCTGTTGGTCCAGCCATCGTCATAGGTCGTATCCGGATAGGGAACGGGCGAGCACCCTTGGAACTGAGGCAGCGGGACAGGGATCGAGTTGATCTCCGGTCCGAAGAAATCGTCCACGCCCTTGCCGCTCGGCCCGTTGGTCCATTCGTACGACGGGTGCTTGTCGGTCCACGCGGTGCGCCCGCCGGCGGCTTTGACCACCTCGAATATGGTGTTCGCCCGCAGGTATTCGTGCGGCAGGATGGTCTTGCAGCCGTCCTTCGGATCGCGCACCAGGTATTGGGGATCGAAGCCCCCGCCCCCGTCCAGCCGGGTGAGATCCTTGTCCACGGATTCATCCCAAGCCACGATCGTGCCCACCTGGCCCGGACATTTCCCGCCCGGATTGCCGAGTCCATCGGTCGTCGCCGGCGGCGAGAGTGCGCGGTTGTACGTATCGTCGTACCAGAGTCCCGCGGTGACCGGTGTCCCGCCCGTTACCAAGGAAGCAAGCCCGGGGAAGGAATCCGACGGTATCGAGGTCGAGTTGTTGGTATAGGTTACCCCGTGCTGCGAGAGCTGCGCGAGCGTCGAGTCCGGGTGCGTCGCGACATAGTTGGTCAGATCGACGGCATGCAGACCATCGACGCTGATCAATAGAACGTGTTTGACGGGATTGTCGGGGCCGAGTGCGCTGCTCCCGGAATCCGCCGCGTGCGCGGTCGCCCCGAAGACGCAACAAAGGCCCGCGGTGAGGCCACCAATCTTGCGAATCATGATCGTTTCCCCTCTTGAGAGTTTGAATTCTTGCGCGAACAGCGCGTGCTTACGGTACTGGGGGAATGTGACGATTTGGCGAATCAGGATCCGATCGGATCCGGCGGACGACTTGTCCCGAGGTAGGCATTATCTGACAGCGGATGGCGCACCCCCGAACACCACTCCCGCACAGGGGTTCGCCCCCAGGTGATAGGCAAGCTCCGCCGGCCGATCGATCTTCCAGAGCGCCAGATCCGCGCGCTTGCCCACCTCGATCGTTCCGATTTCATCCTGCAGACCGAGCGCCCGTGCGGCGTTGCGGGTCGCGCCCGCGAGCGCTTCTTCAGGCGTCAGCCCGAACAGCGTGCACGCCATGTTCAGCGCCAGCAGTATCGAGGTGCACGGTGAAGTACCGGGATTCGAATCGGTCGACACCGCCAGCGGGACTCCGGCCATACGCAACGCGGGAACGGGCGGCGGGGTGGTCTGGCGCAACGTGAAGTATGCGCCGGGCAGCAGCACGGCCACCGTTCCCGCAGCCGCGAGCGCACCTATGCCGTGCTTGCTCAGATATTCCACGTGGTCGACCGAAAGAGCCCCGTAGCGCGCCGCCAGTTCAGCCGCACCCATGTCGCTCAACTGTCCCGCATGGACGTGTGCGCGCAGCCCCTTCGCACGGGCGGCGCGAAGAAAGACCTCGGTCTCCGCGAGCGTGAATGCGATGTTCTCGCAGAATGCATCCACGGCATCGATCAATTCCAGCGACGCGAGCCGGTCGAGCCAGGGGCCGCTGACCTCCGCGACGAATGCCGCGCGTCGGTCGCGATATGCCGGCGGCAGGGCATGCAGCCCAAGGAAGGTGGTTTGGATCGATACCGGAAGCTCCCGGCCCAAGCCTCGCGCCACCTCGAGCATCCGCCGTTCGGTGTCGAAATCCAGGCCGTAACCGGATTTCACCTCGATGGTGGTGACGCCCTCGGACATCAATCTCTGTGCCCGAATTTTGGCGGATGCCGCCAGTTCCCCGGCGCCCTCAGCGCGGGTCGCCCGGACGGTCGACTGGATGCCGCCACCGGCGCGCGCGATCTCCTCATAAGGCACCCCGCACAACCGCTTCTCGAATTCCTCCACCCGATTGCCCCCATACACCAGGTGAGTGTGGCAATCGATCAGACCCGGCGTCATCCAAAGACCCGTGCAGTCGTCCACGGGGATATGTTGCGCACCGGCCAGGCGCGTGGCCTCGGCGGCCGAGCCGAGCCATGCGATTCGCCCGTCTTTCACGGCAACGGCGTCTGCAGCCGATTGGCCATACGCGTCGGCGCCCGCGCTCATCGTCGCGATGCGCGCTCCCACCCATACCCTGTCCCACTCACGCCCGCCCGCTGCTTGCACGGTTTCCTGTCCTCCGTCGCCGGCGCGCGCCGCCCGTGACCTGAGCGCCGTTTGCCGTTCTTCGCATGATACGGCAAGCTAGCCTGTCTATACAGGCATGGGCAGATCATGGGTAGACCATTTTGTTTGCAATCCGCGCTGCTGCCGCAAGGCTGGGTAAGCGACGTGCGCGTCAGCGTCGACGATGACGGTGTCATCGGCCGCATCGACCTGCCTGCCGAAGGCAGCGCTTGCGGCGACGACGCCGAGGACATCCGCGGCTTCGTGATACCGGGCATGTCCAACGCCCACAGCCATGCCTTCCAGCGCGGCATGGCGGGCAGCACGGAGTTCAGGCTCTCGGCGCAGGACAGCTTCTGGACCTGGCGCCAGGCCATGTATGCGCTTGCCAACCGGCTCTCACCGGAGGACCTGAAGGTACTGGCCACTCAGCTGTTCGTCGAGATGCTGAAGTCCGGCTATACCGCCGTCGCCGAGTTCCACTACATCCATCGCCGTCTCGACGGCGAGACGTACACGGGTGCGAACGCCTTGTGGGACGCCGTCACGGACGCAGCCGGGGAGGCCGGCATCGCCTTGACGTTCCTGCCCACGCTCTATCAAACCAGCGACTTCGGGGCCGCGCCGCTCAAGCGCGAGCAGATGCGCTTCGCGCTGCAGACCGAAGGATTCCTGCGGGCCGTCGATGCGCGGTTGCACGAGGATGCCCGGAGCGGGCCCCGGTTGAACCGCACCGGCGCCGCGTTCCACAGTCTTCGCGCAGTACCGCTCCCGGTGCTCACGCACGCGGTCCGGGCGTTGCGGGGCATGGCCGCCGACCTGCCCCTGCACATCCACGTCGCGGAACAAATGAAGGAGGTCGAGGCGTGCATCGCACACACCGGCCGGCGGCCCATCGAGCTCCTGCTCGCAACGGGGCTCCTCGACCGGCACTGGTGCCTGGTGCATGCGACCCATGCCACGGCGGCGGAGCTCGAGGGCATCGTCGGCAGCGGCGCTTCGGTCTGCGTGTCGATCACGACCGAGGCGAACCTGGGAGACGGCTATTTCGATGCGGCCCGGTTCTTGAAGCTCGGCGGGCGCGTGTGCATCGGCTCCGACAGCCAGTCCACGGTCTGCGCCGCCGAGGAGCTGCGCTGGATAGAGTACCAGGCACGGCTGCGCAAGCGCCGCCGCGCAGTGCTCGCCGATCGCAACGAGGCTCACGTCGGCACGCGGCTGTGGACCGAAGCGGCGCGCGAGGGAGCGCGCGCGATCGGTCAGCCCGCCGGCGCGATCGAGGTCGGAGCGCGCGCCGATTGGGTGGTGCTCGACGGCGACCATCCGAGCATGGTCGGAACCGCCGCTGACGGCGCCCTGGACCATTTGATTTTCGCGGGCGGCAGCGGCGCCATACGCGATGTCATGGTCGGCGGCCGGTGGGCGGTCAAGGACGGGCGGCATGCGCTCGAGCCCGCGCTGGCCGCCCCGTTTGGGAAGTTGATGCGGCAACTTCACCGGTTTTGACGCCATCGCCTGCCGCCGCCCCCCGGGGTTGACTGTACCTGTATATACAGCTTAAGATTGAAGTCAGTCATGGTGAAGTCCCCCGCCGCTCTTCAGCCGCTGTACCTCAAGGTGAAGCGGCACATTCTCGACAACATCGACTCCGGAAAGTGGGGCGCCTCGGCCCGCGTGCCATCCGAGAACGAGATCGTCAAGTCGTTCGGCGTGTCGCGCATGACCGCCAATCGCGCCTTGAAGGAGCTGCGCGACGAGGGAATCCTGGTGCGCATCGCCGGCGTCGGCAGTTTCGTGGCCGATCGGCATGTGCGGGCTCATCCGCTCGAGATCCGCAGCATCGCCGAGGAGATTCGCGAGCGCGGCCATGCGCACCGCGCGCAAATCGTCGCGCTCGAGCGGGTGCGCGCCGTGGCGGACCTGGCGGCGGACTTCAAGATCGCGCCGCGCAGCGAGCTGTACTGCTCGGTGATCGTGCATTACGAGAACGACCGGCCGGTTCAGCTGGAAGATCGTTACGTCTCGCCGCAGCTGGCGCCGGACTATCTTGCGCTCGACTTCTCCCGCACCACGCCGCACGACTATCTGATCAAGGTCGCGCCGCTCCAGGAGGTGGAGCATCTGCTGCGCGCCGTCATGCCGGACGAGCGGACCCGCAAGCTTCTCGCCATGAAGCGCGACGAGCCGTGCCTGCTCGTGATCCGCCGTACCTGGACGGCAGGGCAGATCGCCTCCGTGGCGCGCCTCTATCACCCCGGTTCCCGCTATGAAATGTCAGGGCGCTTTCGCCCAAGGATTGACTCATGCTCGCCTCCGTAAAGCCTCGGATCATCCGCGCCGCGCGCGGCTCCACCCTGTCGGCGCGTTCCTGGATGACGGAGGCGCCGCTGCGCATGCTGATGAACAACCTGGATCCCGAAGTCGCCGAGAATCCGAATGACCTCGTCGTGTACGGCGGCATCGGGCGCGCGGCGCGGGATTGGAATTGTTACGACAAGATCGTCGAGACGCTGAAGCGCCTGACCGAAGACGAGACTCTGCTGGTGCAATCCGGCAAACCCGTCGGCGTGTTCCCGACCCATCCCGACGCGCCCCGTGTGTTGATCGCGAACTCGAATCTCGTGCCGCACTGGGCCACCTGGGAGCACTTTCACGAGCTCGACCGCAAGGGTCTCGCGATGTACGGTCAGATGACAGCGGGCTCATGGATCTACATCGGCAGCCAGGGCATCGTGCAAGGCACCTACGAGACGTTTGCGGAGATGGGCAAGCGCGATCACGCGGATCAGGTGGCCGGCAAATGGATTTTCACCGCCGGCTTGGGCGGCATGGGGGGCGCGCAGCCGCTGGCGGCCACCATGGCCGGGTTCAGCATGCTGGCAGTGGAATGCCGCGACAGCCGTATCGCGATGCGCCTCAAGACGGGCTACCTCGACTCACGGGCAACCACGCTGGATGAGGCGCTCGCGCTGATCGAGGAGGCCGGGCGCAAGGGCCGGCCGATCTCGGTCGGCCTCCTCGGCAATGTGGTCGATGTACTCGCCGAGATGCTCGAGCGCGGCGTCCGCCCCGATGCGCTGACCGACCAGACCTCGGCGCACGATCCGGTGAACGGCTATCTGCCGCAGGGCTGGACCGTCGAGCAGTGGGATGAGCGTCGCGAGCACGACCCCAGGGGCACCAGCGCGGCGGCATGCCGCTCGATGGCCAAGCACGTCGAGTACCTGCTGCGTTACAAGACGATGGGATTGCCGGTGTTCGACTACGGCAACAACCTGCGGCAGGTTGCCAAGGACGCGGGCGTCTCCCGCGCGTTCGACATTCCAGGATTCGTGCCGGAATACGTTCGACCGCTGTTCTGCCGCGGCGTGGGACCGTTCCGCTGGGCGGCGCTGTCGGGGGATCCCGAGGACATCTACAAGACCGATGCCAAGGTTCGCGAGCTGATCCCCGACGATCCGCACCTGCACCACTGGCTCGACATGGCGCGGGCGAGAATTCGCTTTCAGGGCCTGCCGGCGCGCATTTGCTGGGTCGGCCTCGGCCAGCGCCACCGTCTGGGACTCGCCTTCAATGAAATGGTGGCGAAGGGTGAGCTGTCGGCGCCGGTGGTTATCGGCCGCGATCACCTCGACTCAGGCTCCGTGGCAAGCCCGAACCGCGAAACGGAGTCGATGCGCGACGGGTCCGACGCCGTCTCGGACTGGCCGCTGCTCAACGCGCTCCTGAACACCGCCGGCGGAGCCACGTGGGTCTCCATTCATCACGGCGGCGGCGTGGGCATGGGATATTCCCAGCATTCGGGCGTGGTGATCGTATGCGATGGCACCGCGGCCGCCGGCCGCCGCCTCAGGCGGGTGCTCTGGAACGACCCTGGCACCGGCGTCATGCGCCATGCCGATGCCGGCTATCGGCTCGCCATCGACTGCGCGCGCGAACAGGGCCTCGACTTGCCCATGATCACGAGCCCGAATGACCCGGCGAGCGTCCCGAAGTGACCGATGCCGTCGAGGTGCACGCCGGGCAGCTGACGCTGCCGCTTCTGCGCCGGATCTACCAAGCGCCGGCCGCGCTCTCGCTCGGGGCGCAGGACCGCGCCCGCATCGCTGCCGCCGCGGCTCTGGTCGGCAAGATCGTATCGGCCGGCGATGCCGCCTACGGGATCAATACCGGGTTCGGCCTGCTGGCTCAAACCCGCATTCCCGACGACCAGCTCGCCCAGCTGCAGCGGAATCTGTTGCTGTCGCACGCGGCCGGGGTGGGCGAGCCGCTGTCCGATGCGGTGGTGCGATTGATCCTCGCGCTCAAGGTCAATGCGCTTGCGCGCGGCTACTCGGGCATTTCCCAGAAATTGATCGATGCCCTGCTGGCGCTGCTGCGCCACGAGGTGTATCCGGTCATTCCGGCACAAGGATCGGTGGGCGCCTCCGGTGATCTCGCACCGCTTGCGCATCTCTCCGCGGTACTGCTCGGCATCGGCCACGTGCGCGTCGGCGGCAAGACGTTGGCGGCGGCGGACGGACTGGCGCGTGCCGGCCTCGAGCCCGCGACACTCGGCGCCAAGGAGGGGCTCGCCCTGATCAACGGCACTCAGGTATCCACGGCGCTGGCGCTCGCCGGGCTGTTCGGGGCCGAGGACGTGCTGGCATCGGCCATCGTCGCAGGTGCGATGTCGGTCGACGCGCTCAAGGGAAGCGATGCGCCGTTCGACGACCGCATCCATCAGGCACGCGGCCAACCCGGACAGATAGCCGTGGCCGCGGTATATCGAGAACTGGTCGCCGGCAGCGCAATCCGCGCCTCCCACGTGGATTGCTCGCGCGTGCAGGATCCCTACTCGTTTCGCTGCCAGCCCCAGGTCATGGGGGCCTGTCTCGATCTCGTGCGGCATTGCGCGGGCACGCTGGGGACCGAGGCCAACGCAGTGACCGACAATCCCCTGCTGTTCGTCGAGCAAGGCGAGGTGTTGTCGGGGGGAAATTTCCACGCCGAGCCGGTGGCCTTCGCCGCCGACACGCTGGCGCTGGCGCTCGCCGAGATCGGCAACCTGTCGGAGCGCCGCACGGCCGTGCTCATCGACCCCAAGATGAGCGGGCTGCCGCCGTTCCTGGTGGAGAACAGCGGCCTCAACTCCGGCTTCATGATCGCGCAGGTCACTGCGGCCGCGCTGGCGTCGGAAAACAAGACCCTGGCCGCCCCGTGCAGCGTGGATTCCATTCCAACCTCGGCGAATCAAGAGGACCACGTCAGCATGGCCACTCACGCCGCGCGCCGCTTGGGTCCGCTGGTGGACAACGCCGCCGCCATCGTCGGGATCGAATTGCTCGCGGCCGCGCAGGGCATCGATTTCCACCGTCCGGCGCGCTCTTCCGCCGTACTGGAGAAGGTTCACGCCGATATTCGCCGCGACGTCGCGCATTATGCCGCCGACCGCTATTTCGCACCCGACATCGAGGCGGCGAAGCACTGGGTGAAAAGCGGCCGATTCGCGCCGTTCGTGGAGCGGCTGTTGCCGTCGCGCAGGTGACCCCATGAAACTCCCCGCCCTTTTGCCGGTGGCACTCGTCCTTGCCTGCCTTCTCGCCGCGCCGAGTTCCGCGGCGCAGCTCAATCTCGCCACGCTGAGCTGCGACAAGTACGAGAACGAGATCGTCGGGACCGCGGACATCCCCGCATCCCCCGCCGACGCGGCGCCCCGGGGGCCGGTTCAGACTCCCGCCGCCGCGTCGCGTCCCGATGCGATCAATACCGTGATGTGGTTGTTCGGGTTCGCCGTGGCGAAGGCCGCAGATCACGTCATGTACGGCGACGCGCTCGCCTCGTTCGGCTTCGCGTTGGACGCCGAGTGCAGAAACAACCCGGGCACGAGTTTGCTGCAGGCCGTTGCCGCCGTCAGGCCCAAGCGCGACAAGCCGATGGACCTGGCCTCGCTCAATTGCGGCACCTTCGAGTCCCGGCATGCGGAATCGGCGCGCACCGACCCGGAAAGCGCCAAGACCATCATGATGTGGCTGTTCGGCTTCTCGGTGGGCCTGTCCGGCCACCACGTGCTCGACCCCGATGGGGTCGAGCGGTTTGCGGCCGCGCTTCAGACGCAATGCACGCGCAGTCCCAACGACAGTCTGTTCGACGTGTTGTCGGCCGTTTCCCGCCTGGGCCCGCGATAGCGTCCCGTGGGCCGCGTCCGACGAGTCGACGAGCCCATGTCCGACTGCTTTGCGAGCCATGAGCCCCACAATGCTCAATCCAATTCCAACGATAGGAGAGAGCCATGGGTTCGACGTTCGACGGTATCCGTCACGGAGATGAGACGGCGCGTGAAGCGGCGCGCGGGCAGTTCAACGATTTGTTCGAGAGCGTGGAGGATCTGATCAAGCGGGTCGCTGAAATCGACAGCCCCGAGATTCAACGGATCCGGGCAAAAGCCCGGGTGGCGCTCATGGCCGCGAAAAGCGCCGCTCAGGATGGAGCGACGCATGTCGGCCGCCAAGCCCGGCGCGCCGCCGAGACGACCGACGGCTATCTGCGCGAATATCCCTGGTATGCACTCGGGCTCGGCACCCTCATCGGATTCGGCGCAGGCGTGTTGGCGGCGCGCTCGCGGGAGTAGGGATCGGGCGGCCTGAAGGCCCCGGGTGTCATGAGCGGTCGAGCGGCCACTTGCCCGGCGGATCCTCTCCGGGAAGATGCCTGCCGCCCAGGCGCCGCTCGACCTCGGCTTCCGCCGCCAGCCAGTCTTCCAATTCGTGTCCCGGCTGGAAGTGCCGCTGCTCGGCGAGAAAATAAGCCGCCCTCGCGATCATGCTGCGCCGATCCACAGGAGCGCGAGCCGGTTGCAGACTGAATCGCAGCGGATCGAAACTCCCATGGCGGGGGGGCTTATTTTGCAACGGCAGAATCCCTGGCCGCTCGACCATATAAATGACGCCGCGTGAGCGGTATACGGGCGTGCTGCGGCCCTCGTTTGCCCGCCAGCACCTGATAGACGCCGAGGTGGCCGGACTCGAACTCCAGAGCGCAGGCGGCCATGTACAAACGCCATACACGATAGGTGGCCTCGCTCACGTACTCGAGCGCCCGCGAATGGCGCCGCTCCAGCCGTTCGACCCAGGCTCGCAGGGTCAGCGCGTAGTGGGCGCGCAGAGCCTCGACATCCGCAATCTCGAACTTGGCGTCTTCCATGAAGCGCTGAATATTACTGACATTGTCCAGCTGTCCGTCCGGGAACACATAGCGGTTGATGAATTCGGTCGACAGGTTCCAGTCCCATCCGGCTTGCTCATGGGTGATGCCATGGTTCAAGAACAGACCATCGGCCTTCAACAACCGGTGCACGGTGGCGAAATACAGCGGCAGGTTCTTGAGGCCCACGTGTTCGAACATGCCGACGCTCGCCACCTTGTCGTAGACTTCGCGCCCCTGCAGATCGCGGTAATCCTTCAGCTCCACCGTGACGCGGTCCTCGAGCCCCGTCTCGGCGATCCTGAGCCGCGCGAGCTGCAGCTGTTTCTCGCTCAAGGTGATTCCGTGAGCCCGCACCCCATGGTGGCGGGCCGCGTGCATCACCAATGCCCCCCAACCGCAGCCGATGTCGAGGAGGCGCTCGCCGGGTTTCAGCAGGAGTTTGCGGCAGATGTGTTCGAGCTTCGCCTGCTGTGCATCGTCCAGGCTGTAGTCCGGTTCCTCGAAGTAGGCGCAGGAATACACCATGGACCGATCCAGCCACAGGCGGTAGAACTCATTGGACACGTCGTAGTGGAAATGAATGGCATCACGGTTCTCGTCGCGGGAATGCCCTCGGACTTCTTGGCCATGAGTCGGCAGGGAGCGCTGCGCGCCTTGCGGGGTTTCGGTGGCGCTCGCCCAGTCGCGGGGCGCGTGCTTGTTGAGGCTGCGCAGTTTGCGCGCCATCAGCAGCGCGCTCAACTGCTCGCCCAGCGGCAGCCTCAGCGCTTCCAAGTGATCCTTCAAGCGCAACGCGGCGAAAAAATCGCCCTCGATGTCGAGCTCGGAGCGAAAGTACGCCTCTGCCAGCCGCAGTGGATCTCTGCCCAGAATCAGCGCGCTGACCGCCTGCGGATTTCGAAACCCCAGCGAGAAACGCGCATCGGCAGGCTGCACCTCGTTGCCGCCCACCGCCAGGAAGGAACCGTTCCATAGGCGCACCACGACGCTGAACGGCAGACGCCGGAACACCCTGCGCAGGAGCGACGCAGCGAGATCTGCATCCCGGGTGGCCCCGTGGGCGAGAGCACTGGAAAACGTGGAATCTCCCATGGTAGTCGGCTCGGTTGGGTGGGGTGGATGCGTGATGTTTTCATCGCCCCTCCAAGGCGAGGAATAGGCCCGCGTTCTCAGGCCGCGTGAGAGTCTTCCTACATTCGTTGCTCCGCAGCAGCCCGGGCCGCCCGACTCGCGGCCAAGGGCGGCTGGACTACTCGCGGCTGCCGGGGCTTCGCGGCAGCGACACCTGAAACACTGTCCGGTCCTCGCGCCCTGAGGCCACCTCCACGGTTCCGCCATGCGCCTTCACCACCTGAAATACGATGTACAGACCGAGCCCCAACCCCTCGCTGCGCCCGGGGGCTCTTTTTCCGCCGCGGAACGGATCGAACAGGTGATTCAGGAGTTCGGGCGGGATGGTGCCCCGATTGGCAACGGACAGCGTGATCCCGTCCTGCTTGGTTGCGTCCAGCCGCACAGCGACCGGTGCTGTCGGATCGCCGTGCTTCAGGGCGTTGCCGATCAAGTTGCTGGCGACCTGGGCCAGGCGCTCAGTATCCCATTGACCTCCGAATTCGCCGCTGTAGACGGTCTCGATGACGCGTCCCGGGGATGCGGCCTGACACTCGCGAACCACGCGTTCGACCAGGGCCTTGATATCGGCCTGTTCGCACTTCAGTACGATACCGCCGGCAAGACGCGCCCGGGCCAGATCGAGCATGTCCTCGATCAGCCGTCCCATGTGCTTGCCGCTCGCCAGGATGCGGGCGGCAGCCTCGTGGGCGTGAGGATCCTGCGAACGGCGCGTGAGCAGCTGCGCCGACGCCAGAATGGCGCTCAAGGGATTGCGTAAGTCGTGTGCGAGCAGCGCGCTGAACATCTCGTTGAGCCGGAGCGTCTCCGTGCGGTCCTCGAGCTCGTGCGCGAGCCTGAGGCGCTGCCGGTAGAGCTGGAAGAACACGTCGGCCTTGTTTTTGAGAATGTGCGGCTCGATCGGCTTGTAGATGAAGTCCACCGCTCCGGACTCGTAGCCCTTGAAGACGCGCTGCGGCTCGCGGGCACCGGCGGTCACGAAGATGATGGGCACATGGCGGGTCCGCTCGCTGCCCCGCATGAGTTCCGCGAGCTGAAAGCCGTCCATGTCGGGCATCTGCACGTCGAGGAACGCGAGCGCGAAATCGTGGACCAGCAGCAGCTCCAGCGCCGCGGCGCCCGATTGCGCAGCGAAGGTCTCGACACCGTCGTCCTGCAATAGCGCCGACAGCGCCAGCAGATTCTCGTGAAGATCGTCCACCAGCAGGCATTTGATCACCGGCATGCTGCTATCCAAGAGCTCGACCCGCCCGCAGTGCAGATTCGCGTCCCACGGTGCGAAAAAGCTCGGCGATGCGGCCGAGCGGCAACACGAGATCCGGGGCCATGAGTTGCATCGCAGACAGCACCATGGTGGATACCTGGGCCGTCTGCGGTTCCTGCACCACGGTGATTCCGCCGGCTTCATGCACCGCCGCCAAGCCTTCCGCACCGTCCTCGTTGGCTCCCGTCAGCAGGACGCCGAGCAGATGCTGTCGGTAGACTTCCGCAGCCGATTCGAACAGCACATCGATCGAAGGGCGCGAATGATGTACCAGGTCGTCTGCGGACAGGGCCAATTGGGGTCCTTCATCCACCAGCAAGTGGTAGTTCGAGGGAGCGAAGTATACCGTTCCCGGTGCCACCGGCTCCTTGTCCTGCGCTTCACGCACCTGCAGCGCGCATTTGGGCGCGAACACTTCCGTCAACAGACTCGGCCGGTCCCGTGGAAGGTGAAGCACGACGAATATCGCGGCCGCCGTACTTTCGGGAAAGGCCGGAAGCAGCTCCGCCAGCGCCTGCACACCGCCGGCGGATGCACCGATGACCACTCCCTCGACGCCATTGAGCGCGGGCCCGTTCACGCCGCGGCCGCCTTCCGATAGATCCTGTCCTCGCTGACGAAGGGATGGAACGCCTCGTGGTACGAGGAGAAGCGCAGCGATTCCTTCGAGCCGATGCCGAGAAAGCCGTTGCGGCACAGGGACTCGTGAAACAGTTTGAGCGCGCGGTCCTGAAGCGCGCGATTGAAGTAGATGAGCAAGTTGCGGCAGGAGACCAGTTGCACCTCGGCGAATACGCTGTCGGTCGCGAGGCTGTGGTCGGAGAATACGATATGGTCGCGCAGCGATTTGTCGAAGATCGCGCGGCCATAGGCCGCGGTGTAGTAGTCGGACAGCGACGAGGACGCGCCGGATTCGCGGTGGTTCACGGTGAATCCGGCGATCCGGTCGATCGGGTACACGCCGGCCTCCGCCCGCTGGAGTGCATGCGGATTGATGTCCGTCGCGTAAATCAGCGTCCTCGGCAGAAGCCCCTCTTCCCGAAGGAGGATCGCGAGCGAATAGGCCTCCTCTCCCGCGCTGCAGCCCGCCACCCAGATCTTGAGCGACGGATAGGTCCTTAGCATCGGCACCACCTGATCGCGCAACGATCGAAAGTAGCTCGGATCCCTGAACATCTCGCTCACCTGAACCGTGAGATGATCGAGCAGCGCCGGAAGGATGGCCGGCTCGTGCATCACGCGGTCCTGCAATTGGGACAGGGTCTCGCAGCGGAAACGCAGCATGGCGGTCTTCATCCGCCGGCGCAGCGATGCCGCCGCATAGCCGCGAAAATCGTAGTGGTAGAGATGATAAATCGCCTCGATGAGCAGGTGCGACTCGATCTCGAATCTCCTGCTGGCGGCGGCTTCCGGATGCTTTATTTCGGCATCCATACGCGCACCAGCGACAGGAGCTTTTCGACGTCCAGGGGCTTCGCAATGTAGTCGTTCGCACCGGCGGCCAGGCACTTCTCCTGATCATCCCGCATCGCCTTGGCGGTGAGCGCGATGATGGGCAGCTTCTTCCACTCCGGCCGCTTGCGTATCTCGCGCATGGCGGTGAGCCCGTCCATCTCCGGCATCATGATGTCCATGAGGACCATGTCGATGCCGGCTGCGGCAGGGCTGCGGGCGAGTGCCTCGATCGCCTCGCGGCCGTTGCGCGCGATCTCCACCGTCGCACCGTTCGGCTCGAACACGCTGCTGAGCGCGAATATGTTGCGCACGTCATCCTCCACCACGAGGATTCTCCGGCCTTCCAGCGAGCTGTCGCGATTACGCGCGGTTTTGAGCATCTGCTGGTGGGCCGGCGGCAGATTCGACTCCACCTGATGGAGGAACAAGGTGACCTCGTCCAGCAGCCGCTCCGGCGATCGCGCGTCCTTGATGATGATCGATTTCGAATAGCGGCCGAGCCGCTGCTCCTCGTCGCGCGACAGCGAACGGCCCGTGTACACGATGACGGGAGGAAACGACACCTCCTCCTGCCGCGCCATCCGCTCCAGGAGGTCATAGCCGCTCAAATCCGGCAGGTTGAAATCCAGCACCACGCAGTCGAACGTCGCCGCGGCGAGTTCCTCGAGCGCTGCGCCGGCGCTCTCGACCGCCGTGATTTGCACATCGCCGTTGCCGAGGAGCTGGCGCAGGCTTTCGCGCTGCCGCGGATCGTCCTCCACGATGAGCACACGGCGCACGCTTTGCGACAGCTTGTCCCCGAGCCGGCGCAGCGCCTCCACCAGCTCTTCGCGCTTGACGGGCTTGAGTGCGTAGCCGATTGCACCGAGCTCGAGCGCCTCGCGCTTGTAGTCCGCGACCGATGCGACGTGGACCGGTATGTGGCGCGTCCGGGGATTGCGTTTGAGCTGATCCAGCACGCCGAGACCCGAGAAGTCGGGCAGATTGATGTCGAGCAGGATCGCGCTCGGGCGATACCGATCGGCCGCGATCAGGGCGTCCCCGGCCGAATGCACGACCACCGCCTGGAAGTTCATTTCATGGGCGAGGTCGCGCAAAATGAGCGCGAACGCCACGTCGTCCTCGACCACGAGGATGAGTCGGACACCGGGCGTGAGTTTGTCGCGATCGTCCGGGATGGCGGCGGCCGCCGGTGCGGCCGCAGGCGCTGCCTCGGGCGCCGAGGAACCCGTCCTGCCGAGCCGCGGGGACCCTCTCGACCCGGCGGCAGGTTTCTCCGGCGCGAATGCCCCGCTCGCCGCCGGATGCGGCAGCGGCGCCGTTCGGGTGGCGGAATGGTCGAGCGGCAGCGCCAAGGTGAACGTGCTGCCCTTGCCGGGCGTACTCTGGACCGCGATCGTGCCGCCCAGCAATTGCGCCAGGTCCCTGGAAATCGACAGTCCGAGCCCGGTCCCTCCATACTTTCGATGGATGCTCCCGTCGGCCTGGCGGAACGCCTCGAATATGACGTCGTGCTGATGGGGCTCGATGCCGACCCCCGAGTCGCGCACGGCGAAAGCCACGGTCGCGGGCCCGGTGCGGAAAATGCGCAATTCGATCTCGCCTTGCTCGGTGAACTTCAGCGCATTGGATAAAAGATTTTTCAGGATCTGGCTGAGCCTTTGAGGGTCGGTCTGGATCTCCTCCGGCGTTCCGGGCTCGACGGTCGCTGCGAATTGCAGCCGCTTCTCCAGCGCCTGCGGTTGAAACAACTTCACCAACGAGTCGGTGATGGACGCAACGCGCACCGGTTCGGCCGACACGTCGATCTTCCCCGCCTCGATTCTCGACAGATCCAGCACGTCGTTGATGAGCGTCAGCAGATCCTTGCCCGCCGAAGAGATGGTTTGTGCGTACTTCACCTGGGTCTCGTTGAGATTGCCGTCCTTGTTGTCCGCCAGAAGCTTGGCGAGGATCAAGGTCGAGTTCAGCGGCGTGCGCAGCTCGTGGCTCATGTTCGCCAGGAACTCGCTCTTGTATTCGTTGGCGCGTTGCAGTTCAGCCGATTTGGCGGTCATTATGGCGTGCGACTGCTGCAATGCGTCCTTCTGGTGCTCGAGGGCTTGGGCCTGCTCCTCGAGCTGTGCATTGATCTGCTCGAGTTCCGCCTGCTGCGACTCGAGCTGCGCGCGCGACTCGCGCAGCGCGCGCGACTGCTCCTCCAGCTCCTCGTTGTTGACGCGCAGTTCCTCTTCCCGAGTCTGCAGCTCCTGCGCCTGCATCCGGGTTTCCTGCAGCAGCTCCTCGAGACGCGTTCGGTCCATGGATGCGCGGATCGCGGCGGCCAGCGGCTCCCCAATCCGTTGCAGCAGCTCCGGTTTCGCCCGGTCGACTTTGCCGAAGAATCCGAGTTCCACCACTCCATACGTCCGGCCGCCGATCGATGCCGGGGCGATCAGCAGTTCCGCCGGCTGCGCTCCGCCGGTTGCCGAGGCGACCGGAAGATAGTCGGCGGGTACCTCGCGGACATGCAGCGGCGCGCCGTTCTTCATTGCCTGTCCCGCGAGCCCGTCGCCGCCACGCAGGAGAGCGAGACCGTCGGAGGGCAGCGCATAGGCGCCGAAGCGCCGATAGACGCCCCCCTGAGCAATGAATGCCGCTCCGACTTGGGCGTCCAGATACCGGGCGAGATAACTGACGACGTTGTCGCCCAGCCGTTCCAGCGGGAGGTCGCCCTGTATCACTCCGCCCAATCCGAGCTGCCCGGCGCGCAGCCACGACTCTCTGTTGCGGGCTTTGAAATCCCGGGATGCCATGGCCGCCGCGACGCCGATGAGGAATAGCAGCACCAGCGATCCCCCGGACGTGACTGCAAACGAGAAAGCGGAGGCGCTGCGCCAGTCGCGGGATTTATCCACCACCCGCTGGCGCTCCTCGTTTTGCATCTCGTCGCCCAGGACACGAATCCGGTCCATCAGGGTCTTGCCATGGCCGGATAGCACGATCGCCAGAGCGGCCTGCGATTGCCCGGCTTGCCGCAGCTCCACCGTCTTCGAAAGTTCCTGCAGCTTCTCATTCGCAAGCACGCTCAGGGTTTCCAAGCGGTGCGTCTGTGCGGGGTCGTCCGCCAGTTGCGCCCGTGCGCCCGACAGTGCCAGCGGCAGCGCCGGCTGGGCCGCCTCGAATGGCTCGAGATAATCCTCCCGGCCTGTCAGCAGGTAGCCGCGCTGACCGGTCTCGGCGTCTTTGAGCGTCGAGAGGATGGCCTGAACCTGGGCGAGCGCCTCCACCGCTCGCGCGAGGTCCCGGGAGGTCGCCGCAGTCTGCCGTACCGAATCGTATGAAAGGACTGCGATGATGATGACCGCGGCGAAAGCCACCAGGAACCCCGTGAAAGTGCGGGGCTCCATGGCGAAGACCGCATCACGCGGCGTGCCGGCCGGGGGAACGCGACCGCCCGGGTTCGCTGAGATGGGAGCTTGCATGCTGCGTCGATGAGCGCGGCCGGGGACCGGCTGTGATTCGAACTTCCGCGGCTGTGTGGACTATGATTTTGCCACGAATGGCCGTTTTTCCCTGCAGGAATCTTCCTACACGGAAATGGACCATCGTCGCGACCGCCTGCTGAGTCCCCACGCGCCCATGCCGGCGATCGCAGGTGCCTCATCGCACGCTCATGTGCCTCATCGCATGCGTTGGTCCTGGAGCGAAACCTGGGCTGGCCAAGGGCGCCAGCCCATTCGCGGCGCCTCTTGAGCGCGCCCCCCGCCCTCCGCCTAGCGGCCGCCGGAACCCGTCTCGTGCTTCCCCTTGTTCCCGCTCGAATGGCTCGCCTCATCGTGGTCGGCGCCGCTGCGGCGGTCGGATTGCTGGCCGGCCTGATGTTGACCGCCCGCGCCCCCCGGCTGTCCCGCCTGGCCGCCGCGCTGTCCCGCCTGGCCGCCGCTTTGTTGGCCTGTGTTTGCACCCTGCCCCCCCGAGCCGCCGGTCTGCTGCGGGCTCTTACCGCCCGATTGGCCAGCGCTTTGATCGCGCTGGTTGCGATCCTCATCCTTCGTGCCTTGGGAAACGTTGTGGTTGCTGGGAACTTTGCTGTTGGACATGCTGTTCTCCTGTAAGGACTGAAAATTCTTCCGCGGTTAAATTCTTCCGCGTTTCCAGGGTAGGTCCATCCAACAGACCGCATCATCCGCAACTCACGACTTCGCGCCGTAGGCGCCCGCTGACGGGCAGCCTCCTACCGCCGCCCGCCACCTAAAGCGGACAGATTGCCGGGTGCCGTTGCCGCAAAGTAGCTTCGCACGATGGGGTGCACAACGAGGTCGTACGATGAAGCAAATATTCATGACATGGGTCGGCGTTTCGGCACTGGCATTGCTCGCGGGATGCAACAACGCGAAGTCGCCCGAAACGGCGGCGCACGACATCGCAGCGGCAGATCAATCCGCGGCCGCCAAAGTGGCGGACGCCCAGCGGGATGCACAGAAAGACATGAGCGCGGATGCCTATAACGTGGCGCTTGCGCAGGCCGATGGCGATCACAAGGTCGCGATTCAGAAATGCGAGACGCTGCAGGGTCACGATCAGCAGGTCTGCAAGGATCAGGCGGACGCGGACTATGATGCGGCCAAGGCCAACGCCAAGGCGGCGAAGGTATCCAGCCAACCCTGAGCAGCCGTGCCAACCCTGAGCAGCCGGGGTGGCCACCCGCGGGCCCGCTGCGCGGCGACTCAGGTCCCGAGATTCAACAGCGCCGCGTTGCCGCCGGTTGCCGTGGTATTCACGGTCAGCGTTCGCTCGCTGGCGAAGCGCGCCAGGTAATGCGGACCGCCGGCCTTCGGTCCGGTGCCGGACAAGCCGTTGCCGCCGAACGGCTGCACGCCGACGACGGCCCCGATCATGTTTCGATTGACGTACGTATTGCCGACGCAGGTCCGCGCGAACACCTCGCGCCAAAATGATTCGAGCCGGGTCTGCACACCCAAGGTCAAGCCGTACCCGGTGGCTCGTATCGCCGCCAGGACCTTGGCGACCTCGGCGGAGCGGTAGCGCACCACGTGCAGCACCGGACCGAACTCCTCGCGCGTCAACTGACCGGCGTCCTCGAGCTCGATGAGATGCGGTGCGACGAAACTGCCGTGAGCGTGCGTGTCGTCGAGTGGGCAGGCCTTGATGATGCGGGCTTCGCGGCGCATGCGCTCGATATGACGGTTCAGCCCCTGTTGCGCGGCGGCCGATATGACGGGCCCGACGTCGGTCTTCAGATCCGCCGGATCGCCGATCACGAGCTCGTCCATGGCGCCCGCGATCATCTCGATCACCGTGTCCGCGATCTCCTCCTGGAGGAACAAGAGCCGCAGCGCCGAGCAACGCTGGCCCGCGCTCATGAACGCAGAGGTCACCACGTCGTCCGTCACCTGTTCCGGCAGCGCGGTCGAGTCGACCAGCATCGCATTCAATCCACCGGTCTCGGCGATCAGCGGAACGATGGCGCCCTCGCGCGCAGCCAACATGCGCTGGATGGTGAGCGCAGTGGCCGTCGACCCGGTCATGGCGACGCCGGATAGTGCCGCATGGGCGAAAGCCGCCGCGCCGTACGCCCGGCCGGCGGCCGGGGTGAGATGCAGTACCTCGGGTCCGACCCCCGCCTCGTGCAGCAGTGCGACGAACCGCGCCGCGATCAGCGGTGTCGGCTCGGCGGGCTTCGCCACCACCGCATTACCGGCGGCCAGCGCGGCCGTCACCTGACCCGCAAAAATCGCCAGCGGAAAGTTCCACGGACTGATGCAGGCGAACACCCCCCTGCCGTGCATCGACAGCTCGTTGAGCTCTCCGGTCGGACCGTCCAGACGGATGGGCTGACCGAACTCTTGGCGCGCGCGCACCGCATAGTAACGGCAGAAATCCACCGCCTCGCGAACTTCCGCGATCGCATCCGGGAAGGTCTTGCCCGCCTCCCGCACCAGCAGCTCGTAAAACTCCGCGCGCGATTTCTCCAGCAGCGCCGCCGCTTGATCCAGACAGTCCGCCCGCACGGCGCCGCCGAGCGCATCCCACGCGGGCTGTGCGCGGCTGCCCGCATCGAAGGCGCGGGCGATCTCCTCGGGGGTGGCGTCGCGGGATAGGCCGACGGTATCGCGCCGGTCGGCCGGGTTGGTGACCGCATGACCGTGAACGGCCGCATCGGCCGCGCGCGCCGTGGTGGGCGCCGCAGAATGCCTGGCGGAGCGGCGGCCGGCGAGGCCGGTGCGCAGCGTCTCGAGTTCGCGCGGGTCGCCCAGGTCCACTCCGAGCGAGTTTCGCCTGTCGGCGTAGAGCGCGACGGGAGTCGGCAGCTTCGGGTGCGCGTAGCTCTCCAGCCGCTCGAGCTCGGTGATCGGATCGCGCACGATGTCGGCGACCGGCACCTCCTCGTCCATGAAACGATTCACGAAGGACGTGTTGGCGCCGTTTTCGAGCAACCGGCGCACCAGGTAAGCCAACAGGTCCTTGTGCTCGCCGACCGGCGCATAGACGCGCACCGCCGGAAAATTCGCGACCCGGCGGCCGGCCTCGGCATACAGGAGGCGTCCCATGCCGTGAAGCCGCTGAAATTCGTAAGCCGCGCCGGGCGCCGCGAGCTCGAGGACCGCGGCGATGCTGTGTGCATTGTGCGTCGCGAACTGCGGGTAGAGGACATCCGTGTGCTTGAACAGCTGGCCCGCACAGGCCAGGTAGGAGACGTCGGTCGTGACTTTGCGCGTGTACACCGGGTAGCCCGACAAACCGCGCTCCTGACTGCGCTTGATCTCGCTGTCCCAGTAAGCGCCCTTGACCAGGCGCACCGTCATGCGCCGGCCGCTCGATCGTGCCGTGGCGGCCGCCCAATCGATCAAGTCCGGGGCGCGCTTGGAGTACGCCTGCACCGCCAGGCCGAGGCCGGGCCAATCGCGGGTGAGCGAATCGCGCGCGAGTTCCTCGATCACATCGAGGGACAGATCCAGGCGGTCCGCCTCCTCTGCATCGATGGTGAGTTGAATGCCGCACGCCGCGGCGCGGCGTGCGAGACCGAGCGTCTTCGGGACCAGCCGGCCCATGACTCGGTCGCGCTGCAGCAGCGAATAGCGCGGCTCGAGTGCCGACAGCTTGATGGAGATGCTCGACCGCTCGTGCGGAAGGCGCCCGGCCCGCTGCGCACCGATGACGTCGATCGCGTGCTCGTAGGATCGCAGGTACCGATCCGCATCGGTGAGCGTGCGCGCACCCTCGCCCAGCATGTCGAAGGAGCACAGCGCCACTTCCGGCTCGCGCGCACTGCGCTCGAGCGCCTCCTCGATCGAGCGGCCCACCACGAACTCGCCGCCGATGATGCGCATCGCGCGCCGCACCGCGAGGCGCACCAGAGGTTCGCCCGCCTTGCGCGTGAGCTTGCGCATCCAGCCGGCCGCGTCCACCTTGATCGACGGATCCAGATCCAGAATCCCGCCCGTCAACATGAGACCCCACGTCGAGGCGTTGACGAACAGCGATTCGGATTTGCCTGCATGCGCGGACCAGTCCCCGGTCGCGAGCTGTTCCGCGATCAGCCGGTCCGCCGTGGCGTCGTCCGGGATGCGCAGCAGCGCCTCGGCAATGCACATGAGCGCGATGCCTTCCTGATTGGACAGCCCGAACTCCTGCAGAAATGCGTCCAGGAAGGGGCGCTCGTCGCGGCGCGCCCGGGCGCCCTCGACCAAGGCGACGCCCAGCGACACCGCGCGGTGGCGCGCTCCGCCGGTGAGCTCCAGCTGGTGCAGCAATCGGGCGACCGCCTGATCCTCCGGATACAGCGCACGCTCCCGGGCCGCGGCACGGGTCGCAGCGGACGGTTGCGGCGGGGAATGGTCCTGCGGATGGGCAGCCATGGCGTAGTCCTCGGAGGAAGCCGGTCAAAAAGGCGCGGAGGCTAGTATCCGCAAGGATGAGCGCGAAAACCAGAAGGGGCGCGGCGGGCCCGGGCGGTGCGGGCGGCTCGTCCCCACGTCCTAAGCGGCCTCGAATCCGGCCCGCGCCGCTTCGAACCCGGCAGCCTCCCGCGCGCCGCGCTCCCGCCGGCCTTCCCGGGAGGGACCCGGCAGCCGCATCAACGTGCTCTTGCCGAACAGTGATTCGACCAAATCGACCGCCAGCGCCGCGGTCTTGTTGCGCACATCGAGGGCCGGGTTCAGCTCCATGATGTCGAGCGAGCCAACGAGCCCGGTATCGGCGATCATTTCCATGCACAGCTGCGCCTCGCGGTAAGTCATGCCGCCCGCGACCGTCGTGCCGACCCCTGGCGCAATTTCCGGATCGAGGAAGTCCACGTCGAAGCTGACGTGCACGTGGGTGTCCGGCGTGAGTCCGTCGAGGGCGAGTTCCATGATCCGGCGCACGCCCATCTCGTCGATGGAGCGCATGTCGAACACCGTCAGCTCCTGGTCGTGGACGAATTTTCGTTCGCCGGAATCGACACTGCGGATGCCCACCTGCCGGACCCATTGCGGCTGAATCGCGGGCGACTCGCCGCCGAGATCGAGCTCGCGCGGGCCGAAGCCGCACAAACAGGCGACCGGCATGCCGTGAAGGCTGCCGCTCGGACTCAGCTCGCGCGTGTTGAAGTCGGCGTGCGCATCGAGCCAGAGCACCCGCAGCGGACGATGCGATTCGCGGCAGTGTCGGGCTACCGCCGACACCGAGCCGACCGACAGGCTGTGATCTCCGCCCAGAAGGATCGGCAGCCTCGAGGCTTGCAGCTCCCGATACACCGCGGCGTGCAGCTCGCGATTCCACGCCGCCACTTCGCGCAGGTTCCGATACCCATCGACCCGCTGAAATCCGGGATTCGGCGGCCCGCTGACGTTGCCGCAATCGACGACCTTGAGGCCGCGGGCCGAAAGTGCCGCATGCAGCCCGGCGACGCGCAGCGCCTCCGGGCCCATCGAGGCGCCGCGGTCGCTCGCACCCACATCCGTGGGCGCACCGATGAGGCTCGCTACCCGTGCGAGCACCGGGCGGCTGCCAACCGCTGCGGGCTTGCTCACGCCGAGAACGCCCGGGGGCCGGACCTGCGCTGCGGCTTGCCCGCCCGCGCTGGAGCGCCCACGCGGGCCCCCTCGTCGTGGTCCCGGCGGCCGCGTTCACTGCCGAGCTTCAATTCTCCGTAAAGATCCTTCGGGTCGTCGAGCATCGGGATGAGGTCTATGGACGCTCCCCCGCTGTGCTCACGGTTCAAGCGCTCCAGGTAACGCAGCGCGGAGAAGTCGTTCAAAGCGAAGCCCACCGAGTCGAAAATCGTCACGTCGCGATCGTCCGTGCGCCCCAGCTGCCTGCCGGACAACACCTCGGCGATCTCGATCACACCCTCCGACGCCGCGAGCTGCTGGGTTTCCCCCTCGATGCGGGCCTGGGGCTCGAACTCCACCACGATTCGCGCGCGCGGGTCGCGCAAGATATCGACGTGCAGCTCGGTCTTTCCCGGGCAGTCGCCGCCGACCGCATTCAAGTGCATGCCGGGCGCTACCATGTCGGGGGTGAGGATCCAGGCATTGCGCTTGTCCGCGGTCACCGTGGTCACGATGTCGGCGCCGCGAACCGCCTGTCGCGCGTCGGTGCACGCGATGACCTCCAACCCGGCCAGGCGCTCGGCCTCGAGGTTGAGCCTGAGCTTGGCCGTGGCCTCGGGATCGGTATCGAACAACCGCAGCTCGCGAATGCCGAGCATGTGGTGGAAGGCGATGGCCTGGAACTCGCTTTGGGCTCCGTTGCCGATCAGGGCCATCACCCGGCTCCCGGCACAGGTCATGCGGCGGGCTGCCAGTGCCGACATGGCGGCAGTGCGCAGCGCGGTGACGAATGTCATCTCGGACACGAGCGTCGGATATCCGCTCGCCACGTCGGCCAGCACGCCGAACGCGGTGACCGTGAGGAGGCCGTCGGCCGTGTTCTTCGGATGACCGTTCACGTACTTGAACGAATACAGCCGGCCGTCGCTGGTCGGCATCAGTTCGATCACGCCGGCCGCCGAATGAATCGCGTGGCGGGCCGATTTCTCGAATTCCTGCCAGCGCAAATAATCCGCCTCGATTTCTCCCGCCAACGCCTCGATGAAGGGGGCGATCCCCACCTTGGAAACCAATTCGCCCAGGCGCTTCGTGCCGATGTAGCTGACCATGCCGTTCTCTCTTTTGGTGATGCAGGGCAGGGACTCCCCCATGCCGATCCGCAGTGTCGTACACGGAGGCGCTAATTAATAGCTAGAAAATTGAGTAAAAAGATCATATAATTGGCGTATCGACAGCTAAAATTGGCGATTTGTGGATAATACGGACCGCCACCTGCTTTCTTTGCTGCGCAATGACGCCCGTATGACCATTGCGGACATGGCGAAGGCCGTCGGGGTCTCGCGCGGTACCGTGCAAAACCGCATCGCCCGCCTGCAGGCCGACGGCATCGTGCTGGGTTACACCGTGCGCCTCAAGAATTCCGCCGAGGATCAGAGCATCCGCGCCCTCATGACCGTCGCGGTCGAAGGCAATCGCACCGACGAGGTACTGAAGGCGTTGCGGGGCGATCCGGCGGTGTGCGCGCTGCACACCACGAATGGACGCTGGGACATCGTCGCTGAGCTGCGCACGGACAGCCTCGAGGCCGTCGATCGTGTGCTTGGACGAATCCGCCTCATCGACGGCATTTCCAACACGGAAACGAGCCTATTGCTCTCGACGCACAAATGAGCCGCTAGCCGGCAGTGAGCGGTCCGCGATCGCCCGCCGCGGTCGGTCGACTCGGCTGCGGATTCTTGGCGAGACTTCGCTGATACCCCGCTCGCAGCGACAAGGCCATCAAAAATATCAGGGTAAAGAGGGCGGTCGGGTTGCCCAGACCGATGAGGTAGCGGACGAAGAAGCACTGAACGATCAGGAACACAAAAAACGACGGTAACAACAGCAGCGCATTCGGCCTGGCTGTAGAAGCGCGCGACTGGCGCAAGGCGGCGAAGGGAGCAAGCAGCACGAGCAAGATCAGAGCCGAACCCATCAACGCGCCGCTGTCCAGCAAAATGGTGATGTAGGAATTCTCGGTGAGAAACCCGATCACGGAATATTCCGACGACCGAAGGCCGCCGCCGAAGGCAACCAGCGACGGATCGGAGGTCAGGGACTCCACTCCTTTCGCCCATAGGTCGGTTCTACCGGTGACTCCCGAGCCCACGCCGCGCGTATTGGAGTTCACCTCCAAAATATCTTGCAGATACGTGCTGCTGAAGGACAGGTAAACGGCAACCAGCACACCGACGACGATGAGGATCACGCCGCCGCGCCCGAGCTTGGTGCCTTTGAGGAATCGAAGCTCGGCGGCGAACGCAAATAGCGAGGCGGCGATGAGCCCGGACACGGCGGACCGGGAGGACGCGGCAAGCACCATGGCCCAGGCGAGGGCGGCGCCCGCGATCATTGCCACCCGCTCCCAGGTTCGGCGCGCGAGATAGGCGCGGCGGAGCATGAGTATCGATCCCGATCCGGCGACGTAGCCGACGAGCAGCGGATGATTGCCGAAGGGATTGAAGCGCACCAGCCCGCTCTTGCCGATGGATATGGAGAGGCAGGTGACGAGCTCTCGCCAGTCCACCAGGACCGTGGTGACCACGCACATGAGAATGCTCAGCGCAGCCAAGTCCAGCAGCCGCTCGAGCGTGACGGAGCGCGCGATCACGGAGATGCAGATGATCGCCGTGAGGAAATACATCGAGTAATAGATCGAGTAGTCGACGGAGCGCACCAGCGCGACGGCGGCGGATACCAGCCCGAGGGTGTAGAGCAGCAATTCGCCCGGCGTGGGCGCTATCGGCTTCACTTTGTTTTGCACGATCGCCAGCATCGCAGCCACCAGCAAAAACACGAAAATCAGCGGCCGCACGACCGAGTCCAGCCCGGGGGAGCTGGACCAATAGGCGATGTAGCCCGCCGCGACGATAAGCGCCTCAATCATGGCGGCACTCTACCATTGGCGCACGCATCGGGTGGCGGCCGGACGCCCGGGTGCGGCGGCCGCCCGGGCGTCGGCTCAAGCCCGCGGGTGATGCGCGGCACCCTCATTGCTGCGGAATCGTCGCCACGAATAAGCTCACTGCCCCGCGCGTACCGGCGGAGCGGGTTGCCGCGATATGCACCATTTGCTCTTCCTGTCCCGACAGCAGCGCGAGATCCCACGGGCCGAGCCGATCCGTCGTTTCGCCGCGCCTGAGCTCGATGCCTGCGTCAATCGGGAACACCAGCATCGAATCATGGCCGGCCACCCGGAACGAGCGTTCCCCGCGCAACGCCTCCACGCGCGCGCGGACGCCACGCAGTCTCTTCGCCACCATGAGGTTCAAGTCCACACAGGGGCCGTCTATGAGCTCGCAATGCGTGGCGACCCCGCCGTCGAATTCCTCCATGTCGCCGGCGCGGCGCAATTCGCGGACCAGCGGGGCGGGGCCGCCCGAAAACCTCAGCAACACGCCCGCACCCTGCAGCAACACCATGACCCGGTGGTGGTCGGCGAATTCGGAAAAAGGGCCCGCCGCATCGATCCGCGCGACGCTCACCCGCCAATCGAACGAATCTCCGCCGACCGGCACCCTGACCGCCTCGTGGGTGACGCCGCCGCCGTTTTTCCAGGGCACGGCGACGAACGAAGAGTGTCGAATGATGCGCATGTGCCAAAATGATACCGAACCAGGAGCGCTCCTTGCGATCTGGCGATCATCGGCGCGGGCGTCGCTGGACTCGGCTAAAGTCCTACAGGGGGACCTCGCCGCCGGCTTACAGCTCCGGCGGCGGGCGCCCCCTATGCTGTGAGACCCTATGCTTTTTTACATCCCGGGGAGCCGATCACTTTGTTGACCGAGCACGACATTTACCTGTTCAGGGAGGGCAGCCTTGGCGACCTCTATTCCAAGCTCGGATGTCATCTGCTCGACCGGGGCGGCGCCTCGTTCGGCGTCTGGGCGCCGAATGCCGCCAAGGTCACGGTGATCGGGGACTGGAACGGCTGGGGGACCCACGAAGAAGCGCTCGCCCCGCGGGCGGACGGGTCCGGGATCTGGGAAGGCACCGCACCGGCCGCGCAACGCGGGCAGGCGTACAAGTATCGAATCGCCTCCACCGTCAACGGTTACAGCGCCGACAAGGCGGACCCCATCGCTTTCTATTCCGAACTCGCGCCGGCCACGGGTTCGAGAGTCTGGTCGCTCGAGTGGGACTGGCAGGATGTGAAGTGGATGGGATCGCGCGCCGCGCGCAACGGGCTCGATGCTCCGATGTCCATCTACGAGCTGCATCTGGGGTCCTGGAAGCGCAAGGACGGACACCTTCCGAACTACCGTGAAGTCGCATCCGAGCTCGCCGACTACATGCTGCGACTCGGGTTCACGCACGTGGAGCTCATGCCGGTCACCGAGCATCCGTTCTACGGCTCCTGGGGCTACCAGACCACCGGGTATTTCGCGGCGTCCGCGCGCTATGGCACGCCGCAAGACCTCATGTACCTCGTCGATCACCTCCACCAGAAGGGCATCGGGGTGATCCTCGACTGGGTGCCATCTCATTTTCCCACCGATGCGCATGGCTTGATCTATTTCGACGGAACCCATCTTTACGAGCATGCCGACACGCGGCAGGGCTTTCATCCCGAATGGAACTCCGCCATCTTCAACTACGGACGCAATGAAGTACGCAGTTTCCTGGTGTCGTCCGCGCTTTTCTGGCTGAAGCATTACCACATCGATGGATTGCGGGTCGATGCCGTCGCCTCGATGCTCTACCTCGACTATGCGCGCAAGCAAGGCGAATGGATCCCGAACCGCTTCGGCGGCCGCGAGAACCTCGAGGCCACCGAGTTCCTGCGCGAGCTGAATCGCGCGGTGTACCGCGATCACCCCGACACGACGATGATCGCCGAGGAATCGACCGCCTGGCCGATGGTGTCGCGTCCCACGGATATGGGAGGTCTCGGTTTCGGCCTGAAATGGAACATGGGCTGGATGCACGACACCCTCGCCTACATGCAGCAGGATCCGCTTTACCGGCGTTATCACCACGGTCAGCTGACGTTCTCGCTGATCTACGCCTTCAACGAGAACTTCGTATTGCCGCTGTCGCACGACGAGGTCGTGTACGGCAAGGGCTCGCTGATCGGCAAGATGCCGGGCGACGGCTGGCAGCAGTTCGCCAACCTGCGCGCGCTCTTCGGCTACATGTGGGGCCATCCCGGCAAGAAGCTCTTGTTCATGGGCGGCGAATTCGGGCAGCGGCGCGAATGGACTCACGAAGGCGAGCTCGAATGGTGGGTCACCTCGCTCCCCGAGCACGCCGGCATGCAGCGCTGGGTGAGCGACCTGAATCGCGTGTACCGCAGCGAGCCGGCCCTGTACCGGATCGATTTTTCCCCGGAGGGATTCGAGTGGCTGGATGTGGACAACGGGGACGCGAGCGTCATCGCATTCCTGCGCAAGGGCGGCGGCGACGTTGCGCCGGTGCTCGTCGCGTGCAACTTCACACCGGTGCCTCGCACCAATTTTTTGATCGGCGTACCCCGACGTGGCGTGTGGCGCGAGATCTTGAACAGCGATGCGCGCGACTACGGCGGCGCGGGCTGGGGAAACTTGGGCGCGGTGGAATCGGTGCCGGTGTCCACTCACGGACGCGTCGAATCGGTGAATCTGACGCTTCCGCCGCTGTCCACCGTGATGCTGCGGTGGGAACCCCGTGGCTGAGCAGGGCGACGGCCGGGTCCGTGCCGTCATCGACTCGCTGTCGCCCACCGTCGATGCGGGACGTTTCCCCGCGAAGCGCATTGCCGGCGAACCGGTGTGCATCGAGGCCCACTGCTTCGCCGATGGGCACGACAAGCTGCGGGTCAGGTTGCGTTGGAGCCCCCGCGGTAATCCGGAATCTTCGATGGACGAGACGGACATGGCGGACCAGGGCAACGATGTCTGGATCGCGCAGTTCACCCCTCCCGCGCCGGGCCGTTATCGCTGCGAGATCGCAGCCTGGGTGGATCACTTCGAGTCGTGGCGCAAAGAACTCGAGCGGCGCGAGGACCTGCCCGACGTGAGGATGGCGCTCGAGGTCGGCGCTGCCCTGGTTCGGGAGGCGGCCGCTCGCGCGCGCGGCAACGACGCCGCCAACCTGGCTGAATGGGCCTCGCTCCTGGGCGCTCGGGCGAAGGACGACTCGGCGGCGGCACCCGATGGGGAGTCCCTCAGGGCGCTCGCGCTCGATCCGGCAAAGGCAAGTCTCGTCGCCCGCTACCCCGACACGCGGCTCGCCGCCCACGCGTCTCTCGAGATCGCGGTGGATCGCAAGCGCGCCGCATTCTCGAGCTGGTACGAACTGTTTCCGCGTTCCGCCGCGACGGAGCCCACCCGTCACGGCAATTTCAAGGATGTCGAGGCGCGTCTCCCGTACGTGGCCGAGATGGGATTCGATGTGCTTTATTTCCCGCCCATTCAGCCGATTGGCCGCGTCAACCGCAAGGGTGTCAACAATTCGCTCGAGGCGCAGCCCGGGGACGTGGGCAGCCCGTGGGCCATCGGATCCGAGGAAGGCGGCCACAAGCAGATCCTGCCCCAGCTGGGGTCTCTTGAGGATTTCAGGAACTTGAATGCCAGGGCCCGCAGCCTCGGATTGGAGATCGCCCTCGACATCGCATTCCAATGCGCGCCCGATCACCCGTACGTGCGCTCGCATCCGGACTGGTTCAAGCATCGCCCCGACGGCAGCATTCAATATGCGGAGAATCCCCCCAAGAAGTATCAGGATATCTATCCATTCGATTTCGAGACCGATGACTGGCCTGCTCTCTGGGCGGAGCTGAAGAGCGTGATCGAGTTCTGGATCGAGGAGGGTGTGCGGATATTCAGGGTCGACAATCCGCACACCAAGGCGTTTCCGTTCTGGGAGTGGGTCATCCGCGAGATCCAGCGCGCAACCCCTGACGCGATCTTCCTCGCGGAAGCCTTCACACGCCCGAAGGTGATGCACCGCCTGGCAAAGCTCGGGTTCACGCAGTCGTACACCTATTTCACCTGGCGCAACACCAAGCGGGACTTGACCGAGTATTTCACCGAGCTCGCGCAGGGGCCGGGAACGCAGTACTTCCGGCCGAACGTCTGGCCGAACACGCCGGACATCCTGCAGGAAACGCTGCAGTCGGGGCTGCGCGCGGTGTTCGCGGCGCGGCTCATTCTGGCGGCGACCCTCTCGGCCAACTACGGCATCTACGGCCCCACTTTCGAGCTCATGGAAAGCGTCCCGCGCGAGCCGGGCAGCGAGGAATACCTGAACTCCGAAAAGTATCAGCTTCGCCATTGGAGCCTCGACCGGCCCGACAGCCTGCGCTCGCTGATCGCCCGCATGAACCACGTGCGCCGCCGGAATCCGGCCCTGCAGTCGGACCGCTCGTTGAAATTCTGCGTGGTGGACAACGACCATCTGATCGCCTACCGAAAGAGTGACGAGGCGTCAGGGAACATCGTTCTCACGGTGGTCAACCTGGATCCGCACCATGTGCAATCCGGCTGGGTCGAACTCGATATCGAGAGGCTCGGGCTCGATCCGGAGCGGCCCTATCAGGTGCACGATCTGTTGAGCGAGCAGCGCTTTGAGTGGCGCGGCGCCCGCAACTTCGTCATGCTGGACCCGGCGCGGCTGCCGGCACACGTGTTCGTGTTGCGCCGGCACCTGCGCAGCGAGCATGATTTCGACTACTTCGTGTAAGACACCAGACTGCATGAACGACGGTGCCCCTCCTTCCCTGGATCCCGCGACGCTCTCCGGGCTCGATGTCGATGATCCGCTCTGGTACAAGGATGCGGTCATCTATCAGCTCAACGTCAAGACGTTCCTGGATTCGAACGACGACGGGATCGGTGATTTTCAAGGTCTGACCTCCAAACTCGGCTACATCCGCGATCTCGGCGTCAACACCATCTGGCTCATGCCGTTCTATCCGTCGCCGCTCAAGGATGACGGCTACGATATTGCCGACTACAAGAACGTGCATCCTCAATACGGTTCGCTCGACGATTTCCGCACCATGCTCAGAGAGGCGCACCGCCTGGGGCTCAAGGTGGTGACCGAGCTGGTCATCAACCACACCTCGGATCAGCATCCCTGGTTTCAAGCGGCGCGCAGGGCGCCGCCCGGCTCGCCCGAGCGCGATTTCTACGTCTGGAGCGACACGGATCAGAAGTACCTGGGCACGCGCATCATCTTCATCGACACCGAGACGTCCAATTGGACTTTCGATCCGGTCGCGAAGCAATACTACTGGCACCGCTTCTTCAGCCACCAGCCGGACCTCAATTTCGACAATCCGCAGGTGATGAGCGCGGTGCTCGAGATCATGCGCTTCTGGCTCGACATGGGCGTGGACGGCTTCCGACTGGACGCCATCCCGTACCTCGTGGAGCGCGAGGGCACCAACAACGAAAATCTGCGCGAGACGCACGCCGTGATCAAGCGGCTGCGCGCGGCAATCGATGCCAGTTACAAGAACCGCTTTCTGCTCGCCGAGGCGAACCAGTGGCCCGAGGACGTGCGCGAGTATTTCGGCGACGGCGACGAATGCCACATGGCCTACCACTTCCCGCTCATGCCGCGGATCTACATGTCCATCGCGCAGGAGGACCGCTACCCGATATCCGAGATCATGCAGCAGACGCCCGACATCCCCGAGACCTGTCAGTGGGCGATCTTCCTGCGAAATCACGACGAGCTGACCCTCGAGATGGTCACCAGCAAGGAACGCGACTACATGTACACGACCTACGCGGCGGACGTGCGGGCGCGCATCAACTTGGGGATTCGCCGGCGGCTCGCGCCGCTCATGGAGAACGACCGCGACCGCATCAAGCTCATGAACAGCCTGCTGCTGTCCATGCCGGGCTCGCCCATCGTGTATTACGGCGACGAGATCGGCATGGGCGACAACGTGTTCATCGGCGACCGCAACGGCGTGCGCACGCCCATGCAGTGGAGCCCGGACCGCAATGCCGGATTCTCGCGCGCCGATCCGCAGCGGTTGTATCTGCCGCCGATCATGGATCCGATCTACGGTTATCCGTCGGTCAACGTCGAGGCGCAGTCCCGCGATCCGAGCTCGCTCCTGTCCTGGACCAAGCGCATGCTCGCGGTGCGCAAGAACACCCAGGCGTTCGGACGCGGCACGCGGCGCTTCCTGCGTCCCGGCAACCGCAAGATACTGGCTTACCTGCGCGAGTATGGCGAGGACAGCCTGCTCTGCGTCGCGAACCTCTCGCGCTCTGCGCAGCCGGTGGAGCTCAACCTCACCGAATTCAAGGGACGTGTGCCCGTGGAAATGCTCGGACGCACGACGTTTCCGCCGATCGGCGATCTACCCTACCTGCTCACGCTGGCGGGCTACGGTTTCTACTGGTTCAGGCTGACCAGGGATGCCGAGGCACCCTCCTGGCACGAACAGATCCTGTCCCTCGACGAGCGACCGGTGCTCGTGCTGTTCGACGGCTGGATGAGCTTGTTCCGCGACCGCGTGGTGCCCTGGCGCATCGGCATGGCGGAGAAGACGCGCGTGCAATTCGAGACCGACACGCTGCCGAGATTCATCGAGACCCAACGCTGGTACGCCGCGAAGGGCACACCCATCGAGCGCGCGCGCATCATCGATCACGTGCTGTGGCAGGAAGGGAAATCGAGCTGGATCCTCGCTCTGCTGGAAGTCACCGCGGGCGGTGAAGGGGTAAACTACTTCATGCCGCTGGCCCTCGCCTGGGAGGAGCGCGACGAGGAGCGCGTGCGCAACCTCTCCACGGCCGCCATCGCCAAGATCCGCCAGCAGTCGAGCGTCGGCGTGATGGGCGACGCCTTCGCCGACGAGGCGTTCTGCCAGTCGCTGGTCTCGGCCATGGCGAAGCCGCGGGAAATCGCGACCGCGCAGGGGAAGCTCGAGTTCCGCCCCACCGCCGCGTTCCGCCGTCTAGCGGGCGCCGATGCCGGCTCGCTTGCGGCCGCCCGGCCGCAGGGGTCGAGCTCGAACACCATCGTCGTTCTCGGTGAACGGCTGATCCTCAAGGGCTATCGAAGACTTCGCAGCGGCGCAAGCCCGGAACTCGAAATGGGCATGTATCTGACGGACGCCGTGCATTTCGCCAATTGCGCACCGCTGGCGGGAGTCCTGCAATATCGGGACAAGGACGGTCAGCCGACCCTGCTCGCGATGCTCCAGGCCTATGTCGCGAACCAGGGCGACGGCTGGACCTGGTCGCTCGAGTACCTCCGGCGTCATCTCGAGGAACATCGCACGGCACCCGCCGCCGACGCGCCGCCCGCGAACACGCATGACGCGTATCTCGCGATGATACGGATACTCGCGGTACGCACGGCCGAGCTGCATCGAGCTTTGGCCACGCCCACGGAGGACCCGGCGTTCGCTCCGCAGCCGCTCACGCGCGCGGATCTCGACGCCTACAAGCTGCGCGCGACCGAGGAGGCCAGGAATGCGCTCAATCTCTTGAAGCGCCATGCGGGCGAGCTCACCGGCGCTGACCGGGACAAGGCCAACGCGGTGCTTGCCGCCCGGGATGGGATTCTGAAGCGCATTGGAGACGCCGTCGCCTCGGAGCCCAGGGGAACCAGGATCCGCACCCACGGTGACTACCATCTCGGCCAGGTCCTGCTGACGCGCAACGACTTCATCCTCATCGATTTCGAGGGCGAGCCCGGCCACAGCCTCGAAGAGCGGCGGGCGAAGCAATCGCCGCTGCGCGACGTTGCCGGCATGCTGCGCTCGTTCAGCTACGTCGAACACAGCGCGCTGCGAGCCGTGGCGCACGACGACGTCGAGCTTGCCAAGCTCGCGCCGCTCGCCCGCAGCTGGGAGGTGGAAGTGCGGGCGGCTTTTCTCGCGGCCTACGACGCGGCGGCGCGCGGTGCGTCGCTTTACGATGTACTGAACCCCGGGGCGGGGCTGTTGGGCCTGTTCGAGCTGGAGAAGGCCCTGTACGAGCTCCGCTACGAAATCGGCAACCGGCCCGCCTGGGCGGGGATCCCCCTGCAGGGCATTCTCGAGTGGGGCGCAAAATGATCGTGGATCTTCGGCAATCGCGCCTCGAACGCCTCGGAGGTATTCATGCAAAATCTTGATCTGTCCCCGGATGCTGCGCGCGACTTCCTGCACCAGGCGTTGGCATTTCTGCCTGAAATTATCAAGGCATTCGCGATCATCCTGCTCGGTTGGCTGCTCGCCAAGGCGATTCGTTTCGCGGTAGAACGGGGACTGCGCGCAATCAACTTCAACGTTCTGACCGAGCGCGCCGGAACCGACCATTTCCTGCAGCAGGGGGGATTGCGCGGCGATACCACGACCCTGTTCGGCTTGTTTGCGTACTGGCTGGTGATATTGGCGGCTCTGATGAGCGCCTCGCATACCCTCGGCCTGCCGCACGTGGCCGACGTGCTGCACCAGATGGTGCTTTTTTCGCCGAAGCTTCTGGTCGCCATGCTGGCGGTCGTATTCGGGTCGTATTTTGCCCGCTTCGTCGGCAGCGCGGTCTCCACGTATTGCGTGGAAGCGGGCGTTCCGGATGCGGATCTGCTCGGCAAGCTTGCTCAGTATCTCATCATGGCGTTCGTGATCATGATCGCATTGAGCCAGGTGGAAGTCGGCGGCGACATCGTGCAGCGGACCTTTCTCGTCATATTGGCCGGTGTCGTGCTGGCGCTCGCGCTTGCGTTCGGACTGGGCGGCAAGGACTGGGCCGCGGCGCTGCTCGAGCGCTGGTGGCCGCGTCACGGCCGCAAAGACGGCCATTGACCGCCGACCGGGTGGGATTGCGCCGCGCGGCGCACGCGATGCCTTTCGGAGCGGAGCTTCTACCGGCGGGCGGCACTCGGTTTCGTCTGTGGGCGCCTTCGGCGACCAGCGTGGAGCTCGAGCTCCAGGGCGGCGCGCGGACCGGCTTGCTCGGCTTGCAGCGGATCGCGGACGGATGGCATGAGATTCTCGTTCCGGAGGCCGGCCCGGGCGCACGGTACCGATTTCTCGTGGGTACGAACTCCCACGAGCCGAGGCTCGTGCCCGATCCCGCGTCGCGCTTCAATCCCGACGGCGTACACGGACCCAGTGAGGTCATCGATCCGCGCGAGTACGCCTGGGACCCGGGAAACGATGCCTGGCGCGGCCGTCCTTGGGAAGAGGCCGTGATCTACGAGCTGCACGTCGGTACGTTCACCGTGGAGGGCACCTATGCGTCGGCGCTGCGCCGGCTGCCGCAGCTGGTGGATCTCGGGATCACCGCGCTTCAGATCATGCCGCTGGCTGCGTTTGCAGGATCGCGCAACTGGGGATACGACGGTGTGCTCCCGTACGCTACCGCCAATTGCTATGGCGGTCCGCTCGCGCTCAAGGCGCTGATCGACGGCGCGCATTCTCTCTCGCTCATGGTGTTCCTCGACGTGGTGTACAACCACTTCGGTCCCGACGGCAACTACCTCCATGGCTATTGCCCCGAATTCTTCAACTCCGCCCACCGAACACCCTGGGGCCCCGCCATCAACTTCGACGGCAGGGAGAGCCGCACGGTGCGCGATTTTTTCGTCCACAACGCGCTTTTCTGGATCGGCGAATACCGCTTCGACGGATTGCGGCTCGACGCCGTCCACGCACTCCGCGATTCGGGCACACCCGACATTGTCGGCGAGATTGCGTGCGCGCTGCGCGAGGGTCCCGGCCGCGAGCGCCATGTGCACCTGACGCTCGAGAACAACCGCAACGAAGCCCGCTACCTTGCGCGCGGCGCCGGCGGCGCGCCGGTGTGCGCCACCGCGCAGTGGAACGACGACTTTCATCACGCATTTCACGTGCTGTTGAGCGGCGAGACCGACGGCTACTATGCGGACTACGCACAGGCGCCGCTGGCCGCCCTCGGCCGCGCGCTTGCCGAGGGCTTTGCCTATCAAGGCGAGCATTCCCCGTTTCGCGGCCGGCCCCGCGGTGAGGTCAGCGCGTGCCTGCCGCCCACCGCCTTCGTCGCATTTCTCCAGAACCACGACATGGTCGGCAACCGGGCGTTCGGCGGGCGCATACGGGCACAGGCGGACTTGCTGACCGCCGCTTATGCTTGTCTGCTGTTGATGCCGCAGGTACCGATGCTTTTCATGGGTGAGGAGTTCGCGGCGTCCTCGCCGTTCCTGTTCTTCTGCGATTTCGCTGCTGAACTCGGCGCCGCCGTCGCCGGCGGACGGCTGCGCGAGTTCAAACGCTTCGCCGCCTTTGCGGACGAAGCCGCGGCGGCGCGCATTCCCGATCCCAACGACCCCGCCTCCTTCGCCGCCTCCAAGCTGCATTGGGAGGAACGGGAGCGCGGACCGCACCGGGAACGGCTGGAACTGGTTCGTGAGCTCCTGGCGCTGCGATCGCGATATCTGGTTCCGCAACTCACGATGGCGGCACACGGAGGCTCGTTCGAGATCGAGGCAGGCATGCTGCGAGTGCAATGGAATATGGGAAGCGCCAGCCGATGGCGCATTCTCGCCAACTTCGGCGCCACCGCCGTCGTGGCGCCGCTGCCGCCCGGCAAGATCGTCTTTGCACGCGGCCTCGAGCCTCCAGGCGCGGGCGCGCTCCTCGCATCGGGAGGAGTCTGCGTTGCGCTCGAACTCGGCGGCTGCGCACCGCAACCTGGACGCCACGTGCGGAGTCTAGCATGATCGTCGTTTTGCGCCGTCTGTTGGCCGGCACCTACGAATCTTTTGAACCTCCGTACCCACGTGACTTTGCATAAGAAAGTGGTGGACAATCCCACCCCCCGCGGACGCAGTGAGCCGCGGCGCGCGCAATGACCCCGGATACCCATGCATTCAATCGTCGTCTCCCTCGGATTCTTGAGCCTGATCGCTGCCGCGGCCTATATCTTCCTGGCGGTTTTCGCGGCATTGGCGGCGCACGTGCGCCGGCAGCCGGCGCCGGCCGGGCCGCGCCCGCCGGTTACCATCCTGAAGCCGCTTTGTGGAGCGGAGCCGGGACTGCACGCCAACCTGCGCTCGTTTTGCCTGCAGAACTATCCGCAGTTCGAGATCCTGTACGGCGTGCGGGATGCGGCCGATCCGGCATGCGCGGTGGTCCGGCGTTTGATGGCGGAATTCCCCTCGCTGCCGGTCAGGCTGGTCGTCGATCCGAATCTTCACGGCAGCAACCGCAAGGTGAGCAACTTGCTCAACATGCTGCCCCATGCGAAGCACGAGTTGCTGGTGATGTCGGATAGCGACGCCTTCGTGCGGGACGATTACCTCGCCGCCGTTGCGGCACCGCTGAACGACGACGGCGTCGGCTTGGTGACGTGCCTGTATCGCGCCATTCCGACGGGAGGCATCTGGTCCCGGCTGGGAGCCATGTACGTCAACGAGTGGTACATGCCCCTGGTCATGCTCAGCTGGCTGTTCGGCTATCGGGGCTACGTTTCCGGTCAGACGTTGTGCATGCGTCATTCGACCCTGCGCGCGATAGGCGGTCTGGAGGCGCTCGCCGATCAACTGGCGGAAGATCATCGGCTGGGTCAGTTGGTACGCGGCCTGAACTTGCGGGTCGAGCTGTCGCCCTATGTGATCGACGGGGAACACCACGAGGCCGATCTTCGATCCGTCGCCAGGCATGAGTTCCGCTGGATGCGCACCATTCGCGCTTTGGCGCCGCGCAGCTTTCTCGGGATTTTTCTCACATTCAGCCTGCCGCTCGCCTTTCTGGGCATCGCGCTGACGGCGGAGGCCACGACGGCATCGCCGGTGGCATGGGGCCTCTTCGCGGGTGGAGTGGCGGCCCGGATCGCGCTGCATTTCGTGCACCGGATCAAGGGCAGCCGCTCGGTGCTCTCGGACCTCTGGCTTTTGCCGCTGTGCGATATGCTGATTCTCTGGGTTTGGCTGCGCAGCTTGTTCACTTCACGTATTGCGTGGCGCGATGACGAGTTCGATGTCGACGCAGACGGGGTCATGCATCCGTTGCGTTGATCGGCCCACCGCCGGATAACGTGCGCACCGCCCGATGCAATCAAAATGAAGCTCTCGATCTATATCGGTGGCCTGATCGGCCTGGCTTTGCTGATCGGGATTGCCGTGCATACCAATTTGCCGGCGATGGCTCATGTGTTGCGCCTCGGGGGCCTGGATTTGCTCTGGGTCATTCCCTATCGCGCGTCCTTTTTTCTGCTGTACGCGATCGGTTGGCTGGCCCTGTTGCACCCAAACAATGCTGCGCGCCATGCGGGACTCGCCTATTTCTTTTGGGCGACGGCGGTACGGGACGCCGTAGACCGGTTGCTGCCGGTGGCGAGCGTCGGCGGCAGCCTGGTCGGCGTGCGCGTCTTGCGCTGGCGCGGCATCGGCGGCGCGCCGGCGGCGGCCAGCGTGATCGTCGAAATCTTTCTGACCCTGATCGTGGTTTACCTGTTCACCGCGATAGGCTTGATGCTGCTGGCCGGATACGGCACGCACAACGATGAATTCCGGCGCGTGCTGACCGTATTCGTGCTCAGCCTGCCCATACCGATAGTCATGCTGATGCTGCTGCGAAACGGTGCGGTGCTCGAGCGGCTGAAGTCGTTCATGCATGCGGTCGCGGGCGAAAGCGCGGTGTCCAGGGGCACGGCGTCATTGGACCAGGAGATTCGCGCATCCTTTCATCGCCGCCGCGGTTTGCTGGTGGCGGGATCTCTTCAGCTGATGGCATTTTTCTCCGGTTCCCTCGAAATCTGGTTTGCGCTCCGGCTGTTCGAGCATCCCATAGGCATGGACGCGGCGCTGGTGCTCGAGAGCATGACCCAGGCCGTGCGTCACATCGCCTTCGTGATACCGGGCGGCCTGGGGGTGCAGGAGGCCGGCCTGATCATATTCGGCCACATCGTCGGCATCGACAGTGAAATGGCCCTCGCGGTCGCCATGGTCAAGAGGATGCGCGAGGTGATCTGGGGTGTGCCGTTCCTTCTTTCGTGGCAATGGGCCGAAGGGCGTCGGTTGCGGGCAGCCTAATGGGGCTTCCCGGCTCGCGGCGGCCACATCCGTGCCAAAACCCCGTCGTGCAGGACGTATCGGTGCCATAGCGCCGCGAGCGCGTGCAAGCCTGCCACGGCAAACAGTGCATAGGCCAGATACCCGTGGACGTCTTCGGTGGGCCCAAATACCGCCCGGTTTTTCTTGACTCCAGGGTCGATCTCGAACACGCCGAAATTGAAGACGCGACCGTGGTAAACGAACGTGACGATGCCCAAGATCGGGATGGCGAACATCAGCGCATACAGGGCGAGGTGCACCGGGCTGGAAAAGCGGCGGGAGAAAGCGCCTATGCCCGCGGGCAGCACCGGGGGCGCATGGCGAAGCCGGTATCCGACCCGCGCAAAGAGCACGAGCCACAGCAGCAGACCGATCAGCGCGTGTAGGTTGATCCAGAAGGCCTGGGATTGCTCCGGCCAGGAATCGTGCAGCAAGCCCAAGGTGCCGACGATGACGACCAGGGCGAACATGCTCCAGTGGAACGCGATGGCCGCGGGTCGATAGCGCTGCCCGGTCGGCAGCGGATGAGGAGATTCCAAGGGATCGGTCGGCATTGTATTGAGCGCATCCTGCAGTCACAGCCCGTCGGCCATTCTCGCTGATCGGAGGCGATTTAAGAACCCCCTCCGTCCTCGGTCCGGCTGATTTGACGCTATTTCTGCAAGCCCGCGCAGGCCCGGCTCGACATCCCGATACTCTGGCCGCCCGCTATGTTCCGCTCATCAACGGATCTTCCTGGCAGGTGATCTGGTCGACGCTCACATGCACGACTTGAGTGGTGTGCGCACCCTCGGCCGTGTCCAGATATTGCCGGTCTACGGCAATCGTGCGTCCCGAATGGGGCGATACCCTGTAATTCACCCGTCTCGAGTCCGAACCCGGCGTGCCGTCCGCAGTCTTCCAATGCACGCGGTAGAGAATCGATCCGCTGCAGCCGCCCGGCATGCACCGCGCTCCATCGATGCCGAACGCTATGCGGAACTCGTCGCTGTTGAGCCGCATCACGAGCGGCGGCCCGACGAGTGAGACGGTGAGCTTGGCGGGAGACCCTGCCGCGCCGACGGCCTTGCCGGAGCCCGCGCCGGCGCACACCCCGGCCATCATTGCACCGCACAGCAACATCGATAACATCTTCATCGCGTCATCTCCCTGATGGATCCTTCACCCCACGCATCGTATGCGACGTGGCACGATAGGCCCCGGCGCCATCCCTGCGCAAACGATGAATTCTTCACGGCGATCGAATTCCGCTCATGTCCCGCATCCTGGATATGCATTGGAGATCATGTCCGCGGCATCAGGTCCGGCGAAATAATTGGCTTCGGCGCCCGGTCTAATGGCAAGCTGACGAAAATCCGAGCACTCGTTCACGGATTCGCAATTCAACCAGGGGGAACGCATGTCCACATCATCGATGATTCGCCGGATACACCCGCTCGCCATTTTATTCGCCGGCCTCGCTTGCGCATCGCTCGCATCCGCCGACGACATGGCGTCGTTCGCCACCGGCGGTTATGCACGCGGCCTTCGCACCATGGCGGAAATGCACAAGATCGATACCGATGGAGACGGCACGGTCTCGAGGGCAGAATGGCTCGCTTATCAGGAAAAAGTCTGGACCGCGCTCGACAAGGACAAGCAAGGAACGGTCGACGAGAAGAAATTTCTTGCTCCGTCGCTCGAGATGGCGACGTTCGCGACCGGCGGTTACGCGCGCGGTCTCCAGACCAGGTCGATGATGCACAAAATCGACACCGACAACGACGGCAGTGTTTCGCACGATGAATTCATCGCCTATCAGACCAAGCTGTTCGACATGATGGACAAGAACCACATGGGTTCACTTGGCCCGCAGGAATTTCTGGGCAAGTAGCCGGTAGATTGACGGCCTCGAGAAGCAGGTAACGCTCGACCACGAGCGTCCACGACGCGAACGGCACCATCGTCAACGGCACCATCGTCCATGTTGCGAAGACTTTTCGCCCTGTCGCTGATCCTCCTCCTCGGCATCGCAGACCGTTGCATGGCGACCGAGCGTCCTGAATATGACATTGAGGTCTCCGAGCCTCCCTTCGAGGTCCGACAGTACGCGCCCACGGTCGTTGCCGCGGTGCATGTCGATGGAACACGCGAAGCAGCCGTTAACGCCGGCTTTCGCATTCTTGCGAGCTACATCTTCGGCAACAACGAGGCGCAACGTAAGATCGCCATGACCGCACCGGTGACTCAGGGCACGCGCATCGCGATGACCGCTCCCGTCGAGCAGAACGAGGCCCAGACCGGCTGGGAGATTCGCTTCACGATGCCTTCGGGTTACACAATGAGCACGCTTCCCAAACCCCGAGATCCACGGGTGGAGCTCGTTGCGGTGCCTCATCGACGCGTGGCCGCCGTGACCTTTTCGGGATTTTGGAGCGACTCCAATCTGCAATCCCACCGCGCGCAGCTGCTCGACTTTCTGAAGAAACGCCGGCTCACCGCCCTCTCTGCGCCTGTCTACGCCTATTACGACCCACCGTGGACCCCTTGGTTCTGGCGCACCAACGAGGTGATGATCGATATTGCCGCCGCGCCACGCTGACCGGCAACCGCACCAGCTTGCCGGGGCTCGCTCGTCGCCCCCGCAGGGGACGTGCTCAAAGCTCCGCGATCTTTCTGATCGCGGTCACCAGCGCATCGCGCGATTCGGGGTCGGCGAACCGGACGACCAACTTCCCCGATCCGGCGGCCCGCTGATGCAACTGCACGTGGAGGGATTTCGTTTTTAGGAGCTCGCTGACGATGGGCGGCATCTCCGCGCCGGAATCTGCGTCCGATTCCATGGCCTTGCGCACGAGTTGCTCCGTCTCGCGCACCGAGAATTCACGCGCCGCCACCAGTTGTCCAAGCCTCAATCGGTCCGCGTCGCTCTCGAGCCCGAGCAGCGCGCGCGCGTGCCCCATGGCAAGCGCCCGCTCGTCGATCAATGCAACGATCTGCGGCGGCAACTCCAACAGCCTCATGAGATTCGTCACCGCCGCGCGCGAGCGGCCGACGAGATCCGCGATTTCTTGGTGGGTCAGGGCGAATTCATCGGTCAGCCGCTTGAACGCCCGCGCCTCCTCCGCGGAAGTCAGTTCCTCGCGTTGGATGTTCTCTACCAGGGCCACCAGGGCGGCGTCCCGATCGGAGAGCTCACGGACGATGGCGGGTATGTCCTTGAGCCCGGCCAGCTTGGCCGCCTGCCATCGCCGTTCCCCGGCGATGATTTCGTATCGCACTCCGTCGCGCTGTCCGACAGGCAGCGGCCGGATCACGATCGGCTGCAGGACGCCGTTCGCCTTGATGGACGCGGCGAGTTCCTCCAACGGCTCCGGTTGGATGTCGCGGCGCGGTTGAAACGCGCCCGGCCGCATCAGCGACACCGGCAGGGTACCGGCGCCCCGGCTCGGGCTCACCGAAAGCTCGGCGCCGAGAAGCGCTCCGAGACCACGGCCCAATCCCCTCGCTTCGCTTGACATCGCCCGCCTCCCCGCCGCGAGGCGGCTTCAGCTGTTTGAGATCCCACATGGTCCGCGGCGGTGACGAAGCCCAGCGCGGCAGCTACCATCCCGCCCATGAGAATACTATTTTTCGGCGCGCACTTCCCGCGACCGAATAATGCAACCATGGGCACCTGGGCTCTCTCGCAAGTTTCGGCGCTGCACGCGCTGGGTCACGAGATCAAGGTCGTGTCCCCGGTCCCGGCCGTTCCGGTCCTGGCCACCAAGATTCTCGGCCGCGGCACCTCCGCGCTATGTCCGCCGCGGCATCTATGGGGCGACATCGAGGCGCTGTATATCCCATGGGTCGTTTATCCGGTCGGCCCGCTGTCCAGAACCTTCTACCGGCGTCCCGGCCTGTTCGCAAAGCCCGCGTGGATGATCGCATCCCGCAAGTTCCTCGCGATCGCAGCCGATTACGCGCCGGATGTGATTTTTGCGCATCACGGGCAACTCGCGGGGTTCCTCGCGGCTCGGGTCGCGCGCAGGCTCGAAATCCCCTTTTTCATCACGGAACATGACTTCGACGAGATCGATGTCTGCAGCCACAACACGCGCCGGCGGGATTTTTACCGTGACGTTACGACGGCGATTGGTGCGTGGATCGCCGTCGCGGACCGCATGCGGGCGTCGATGAACCGCATTTTCCCCGGCGTTCCCGCCGTTACCATCCACAATGGCGCGGAGCCGGTGCCGCGGGAAATGGCGTCTGTTCCCCGTCCCGCCGCGCTCGCGGGCCGCGTGGTCGTGCTATGTGTCACCTTCCTGTACAAGCGCAAGGACGTGCCCTTGCTGGTCCGGGCATTCGACAGCATCGCGGACCGCCATCCCGACGCACTGCTGGCTATTGGCGGCGACGGCGACGACATGCCGGCGGTCCGAAGCGCTCTCGACAAGGCGCGGCACGGATCGCAGATCCTGCTGTTGGGCGCTCTCAAGCACCGGGAGGTCATGCAATACATGGCATGGTGCGATGTTTTCGCCTTGATCGGCGGCGACGAGCCCTTTGCCACGGTCTTCTCCGAGGCCATGTCGGCGGGCAAGCCGATCGTGTTCGCTTCTGACGGAGGCATTACCGACGTGGCGAAAGACGGCATTCACGGCTTGGGCGTGGAGCCTGGCGACGGCCCATCGGTCATCTGCGCACTCGACCGGCTGTTAGCCGACGCCGGCCTCCGCGGGAGGCTTGGCCGGAGTGCCTCCGCGTTGGCCGGTGAGCTCACGTGGGCGCAGAATGCGCGCAACGTCTCGGCGCTGTTTCAAGCGGCGCTTTGAGCCGGCGTCTCAAGCGCACCGGGGTCCCGCGGCACTCACCTTGCCGCATGAGCGCGCCACTCGACCGAAATGATGATCAAACCGCTCGCGCCGATGAGCAGGGCGCCCAGCAGGACGAATGCGTCCGGCGGGCTTCCCCAAACCAGATATTGGATGACGAACGCCCATGCAAGACTCGTGAATTCGAGCGGAGCGATGGTCGAGGCTGACGCCCGTCGCAGCGCTTCGAACACCAGGAATTGAGACAGCGCACCGGCCAGCGAGAGCGCCACCAACAGCAGCGCATCGCGCAGCGAAGGGGTTTTCCACACCCAGGGAAGCATCATTCCCGCCAGCAAAAAGAACCCCACATTGGTCATCACCATGTTGACGCTGGTCGGCTCCGCGAGCTTGGTCAGCCGGATCAGGATGGTGGACACCGACCACAGTCCCGCCGCCCCGAGCGCCAGGAATATCGGTCCGGCGGCGCCGATGCCCGGACGGCAGGCGATGAGCACGCCGACGAATCCCATGGAAATCGCAAGCCAACGGCCGGCGCTGACCCGCTCGCGCAAAATGGGACCGGCCATGCAGGCGACCAGGATTGGCGAGCCGAAGTAAATGGTGACCATCTCGGACAGCGCCAGATAGCGGGCGGCGGAATAATAAAGCGCCCACGCCGCCACGATGATGAGTGCACGCGCGCCCAACAGCAGCCGGACGGGCGAGCGGAAGGCTCTGGGAAACGGGCTGACCCCATTGAACCCGGCGACCAGCAGCAGGATGACGCAACTGCGCACGAACATGATCTGCCACACGGACAAATCCCTGATGAGGAGTTTCGCGATGGCATCGTGGATGGGGAAGACGAAGAAGCCGGCGAGACCGAAGGCGACTCCCTCGATGCTGGAGCCTGTCTGCAAGCTTGACCTGATCTTGGAGGCCGTCATCTAAAAAAAGGCCCCGGATTCTTTCGAGTCCGGGGCCATGTCTTTTCCTCGTTTTCTAGTTATTGTTATTCGGCTGCTTCTGTGTCCCCCGCCGGTACCGCATCGTCTGTCTCGCCGATGCCGCCGCTCACGTCCATGAAGCTGCGGCGACGGCCGTCATCCGAAGCGCGTCGACGGCGTGCATGATACGCGAAGCCGGTGCCCGCGGGAATGAGGCGGCCGACGATCACGTTCTCCTTCAGACCGCGCAGGTCGTCCTTCAGGCCCCGCACCGCAGCCTCGGTGAGGACGCGGGTGGTCTCCTGGAAGGAGGCCGCCGAGATGAAGGACTCGGTGGCGAGCGAGGCCTTGGTGATGCCCAACAGGAGCGGTTCCCAGGTGGACTGGTGCTTGCCCTCGGTCTTTTGCTTGGCGATCACGTCCAGGAGCCGGCCGCGATCCATCTGCTCGCCCTTGAGCAGCGCCGAGTCTCCGGTATCCAGCACCTCGATCTTGCGCAGCATCTGCCGCACGATGACCTCGATGTGCTTGTCGTTGATCTTCACGCCCTGCAGCCGGTACACGTCCTGGATCTCGCGCACCAGGTAGTTGGCCAGCGCCTCGACCCCCTGCAGCCGCAATATGTCATGCGGATTGGGCTCGCCGTCGGCGATGACCTCGCCCTTCTCCACCTGCTCGCCCTCGAACACGTTGAGATGACGCCACTTCGGAATCAGCTCCTCGTACTTGTCGCTCTGCTCGTTGGTGATGATCAAGCGGCGCTTGCCCTTGGTCTCCTTGCCGAAGCTGACCGTGCCCGAGCGCTCGGCCAAGATCGCCGAGTCCTTGGGCTTGCGGGCCTCGAACAGGTCGGCCACCCGCGGCAGACCGCCGGTGATGTCGCGGGTCTTCGAGGATTCCTGCGGAATGCGGGCGATGACATCGCCCACCGAGACCTTGGCCCCGTCCTCCAGGCTCACGATCGCGCCCGCGGGCAGCGCGTACACGGCCGGGATGTCGGTGTTGGCGAAGGTGACTTCCTTGCCCTTGGCATTGGTCAGGCGCACCACCGGCCGCAGGTCCTTGCCGCCCGAGCCGCGCTGCTTGGGATCCAAGACCACGGTCGAGGTCAGACCGGTGACATCGTCCACCTGGGTCGCCACGGTGATGCCGTCGACGAAGTCGGAGAACTTGATCATGCCGGCGACTTCCGTCACCACGGGGTGGGTATGCGGATCCCAGTTCGCGGTCGATTGTCCGGCCGCCACGACGTCCCCATCGTTCACGGTGATGGTCGCGCCGTACGGGATCTTGTAGCGCTCGCGCTCCCGGCCGAACTCGTCCACCACGCCCAACTCGCCCGAGCGCGAAACCGCGACCAGATGGCCCTTCTCGTGACGCACGGTCTTGATGTTGTGCAGGCGGATGGTGCCCTTGCTCTTGACTTCGACCCCGTTGGCCGCCGCCGCCCTGGAAGCCGCGCCGCCGACGTGGAAGGTGCGCATGGTGAGCTGCGTTCCCGGCTCGCCGATGGACTGCGCCGCGATGACGCCCACGGCCTCGCCGATGTTGATGCGATGCCCGCGGCCGAGGTCCCGGCCGTAGCACTGCGCGCACACGCCGTAGCGGGTCTCGCAGGTGATCGGCGAACGCACCATGACCTGGTCGATACCCATCTTTTCGAGAAGCTTGACCAGCTTCTCGTCGATCAGCACGCCCGTCTTGACCAGCACCTCGCCCGAGGAGGCCACGACCACATCTTCGGAGACCACGCGGCCGAGGACGCGCTCGCCCAGGCCTTCGACCACATCGCCGCCTTCGACGATCGGGGTGATCGACAAGCCGTTGACGGTGCCGCAGTCGATTTCGGTGACCACGAGATCCTGCGCCACGTCGACCAGACGCCGGGTCAGGTACCCCGAGTTCGCGGTCTTGAGCGCGGTGTCGGCCAGGCCCTTGCGGGCGCCGTGGGTCGAGATGAAGTACTGCAGTACGTTCAAGCCTTCGCGGAAGTTCGCGGTGATCGGCGTCTCGATGATGGAGCCGTCCGGCTTCGCCATCAGGCCGCGCATGCCGGCGAGCTGACGGATCTGCGCCGCGGAACCGCGGGCGCCGGAATCGGCCATCATGAAGATGGAATTGAACGACTTCTGACGGACCTTCTCGCCCTTGTAGTTGGTCACCTCGTCGGTGCCGAGCTTCTCCATCATGGCCTTGGCGACCTGGTCGTTGGTGCGCGACCAGATGTCCACGACCTTGTTATACCGCTCGCCGTTGGTGACCAGACCGGAGGAGTATTGCTCCTGGATCTCCTTCACCTCTTTCTCGGCGGTCTGCAGAATCTTGGTCTTCTGCAGCGGCACCACCATGTCGTCCACGCCGATGGATACGCCGGCGCGGGTCGCGTAATGGAAGCCGGTGTACATCAACTGGTCCGCGAACACCACGGTCTCCTTCAGACCCACCGTGCGATAGCACATGTTGATGGTCCCGGAGATGGTCTTCTTGGTCATGTCCTGGTTGATGGCGTCGAACGACAGACCGCGCGGCAGAATCTCGGACAGGAGCGCCCGGCCCACCGTGGTGTCGACCACACGGGTGTTGGGAGCCACCTGTCCCTCGGAGTTCCTGACGTGCTCGGTCAGGCGCACCTTGACCTTCGCCTGCAGGTCGACGTTGCGGCTCTCGTAGGCGCGATGAACCTCGGCCACATCGCCGAATGCCATGCCCTCGCCCTTCGCGCCGACGCGCTCGCGCGTCATGTAGTACAGCCCGAGCACCACGTCCTGCGACGGCACGATGATCGGGTCGCCGTTGGCGGGCGACAGGATATTGTTCGAGGACATCATCAGGGCTCGCGCCTCGAGTTGTGCCTCGATCGACAGCGGCACGTGCACGGCCATCTGGTCGCCGTCGAAGTCCGCATTGAATGCCGTGCACACCAGGGGATGCAGCTGGATCGCCTTGCCCTCGATCAGCACCGGCTCGAACGCCTGAATGCCGAGGCGGTGCAGGGTCGGAGCGCGGTTGAGGAGCACCGGATGCTCGCGGATGACCTCCTCGAGAATGTCCCACACCTCGGGCCCCTCGCGCTCCACCAGGCGCTTGGCGGCCTTGATGGTCGAGGCCTCGCCGCGCAGTTGGAGCTTCGAGAAGATGAACGGCTTGAACAGCTCGAGCGCCATCTTCTTCGGCAACCCGCACTGGTGCAGGCGCAGCGTCGGACCGACCACGATGACCGAACGGCCTGAGTAGTCGACGCGCTTGCCCAGCAGGTTCTGACGGAACCGGCCCTGCTTGCCCTTGATCATGTCGGCGAGCGACTTCAGCGGTCGCTTGTTGGTGCCCGTGATCGCACGGCCGCGTCGGCCGTTGTCGAGCAGCGCGTCCACGGCTTCCTGCAGCATGCGCTTTTCGTTGCGCACGATGATGTCCGGCGCATTCAACTCGAGGAGGCGCCGCAGACGATTGTTGCGGTTGATGACGCGGCGGTACAGATCGTTCAGATCCGAGGTCGCGAACCGGCCGCCGTCGAGCGGCACCAGCGGACGAAGGTCGGGCGGCAGCACCGGCAGCACGGTGAGCACCATCCACTCCGGCTTGTTGCCGGATTCCATGAACGCCTCGATCAGCTTCAGGCGCTTGGACAGCCGCTTGATCTTGGTCTCGGAGTTGGTGTTCGCCATGTCCTCGCGGACCTTCACCACCTCGGCGGGAAGATCCATGGACTTCAGCAGCTCGTGCACGGCCTCGGCGCCCATGCGGGCGTCGAACTCATCGCCGTGCTCCTCGATTGACTCGAGGTACATCTCGTCGGTGAGGAGCTGGCCGCGCTGCAGCGAGGTCATGCCCGGATCCACGACCACGAAGGCCTCGAAGTACAGCACGCGCTCGATTTCGCGCAGCGTCATGTCGAGCATGAGGCCGATGCGCGAGGGGAGCGATTTCAGGAACCAGATATGCGCGGTCGGGCTCGCGAGCTCGATGTGGCCCATGCGCTCGCGGCGCACCTTGGACTGGGTCACCTCGACGCCGCACTTCTCGCAGACCACGCCGCGATGCTTCAGGCGCTTGTACTTGCCGCACAGGCACTCGTAATCCTTCACCGGCCCGAAGATCTTGGCGCAGAACAGTCCGTCCCGCTCCGGCTTGAAAGTGCGGTAGTTGATGGTTTCCGGCTTCTTCACTTCGCCGTACGACCAGGAGCGGATCATGTCCGGCGACGCGAGTCCGATCTTGATGGAGTCGAAGTTCTCGACCGGCACCTGCTGCTTGAACAACTTGAGTAAATCTTTCATGGATTAAGCCTCACTCTCGAGTTCGATGTTGATCGCCAGGGAACGGATCTCCTTGACCAGCACATTGAACGATTCCGGCATTCCGGCCTTCATTTCATGGTTGCCGTCGACGATGGCCTTGTACATCTGGGTACGCCCGTTCACGTCGTCGGACTTGACCGTGAGCATTTCCTGCAGCGTGTACGCGGCGCCGTACGCCTCGAGCGCCCACACTTCCATTTCGCCGAAGCGCTGGCCGCCGAACTGCGCCTTGCCGCCCAGCGGCTGCTGCGTGACCAGGCTGTACGGTCCGGTGGAACGCGCATGCATCTTGTCGTCGACCAGGTGGTTCAACTTCAGCATGTACATGTAGCCGACCGTCACGGGCCGCTCGAACTGCTCGCCCGTGCGTCCGTCGTGCAGCGTCGTCTGACCCGAGGTCGGCAGATCCGCGAGCGCAAGGAGTCCCTTGATCTCCTCCTCGCTCGCACCGTCGAACACCGGCGTCGCCATGGGGACTCCGTGGCGCAGGTTGCTGGCGAGCTCCACGACTTCCGCATCGCTCAGCGACTTGATGTCCTCCTTCTGACCGCCGGTCTCGTTGTACACCTGGCTGATGAACTTGCGCAGCTCCGCGACCGCCTGCTGCGCTTCCAGCATCTTGCCGATCTTGGCGCCGACGCCCTTCGCCGCCCAACCCAGGTGCGTCTCGAGAATCTGCCCGATGTTCATGCGCGAAGGCACGCCCAGCGGATTCAGCACGATGTCGACCGGGGTGCCATCCGCCATGTACGGCATGTCCTCGACCGGAACGATGGAGGAGATCACGCCCTTGTTGCCGTGCCGTCCCGCCATCTTGTCTCCCGGCTGGACGCGGCGCTTGACCGCGAGGTACACCTTCACCATCTTGAGCACGCCCGGGGCCAGATCGTCGCCCGCCGTGATCTTCGCCTTCTTCTCCTCGAAGCGCTTCT
>Ga0182012_10000169_pt1 | contig 71343 bp, 46 predicted proteins | sample 612S2SmetaG_FD_120486 | JGI IMG/M metagenome (GOLD analysis project Ga0182012, IMG submission 120486) | Permafrost microbial communities from Stordalen Mire, Sweden - 612S2S metaG | ecosystem: Environmental > Terrestrial > Soil > Wetlands > Permafrost | place: Sweden: Stordalen | collected... | reverse complement strand
CTGGCCCGCAAGCGCTGAAGCGCGCCCTCCCAGTCTCCGGCATTGCGGCGAATCATGCCTTCGGCTCGTAACACTTGACCCATCAGGGGGGAGTGGCTTGATTCGCCGAGACGGCGCGCTTCGTGTAACTCACTGTCCGACTCGGTGGATTGGCCCAGGCGCGAATACGCGAGACCGCGCAGCCAATGACGCCGGATGGCGAGATCGCCGTTCGCGGGAAATTGGACGCTCTCCGCAAGCAGCGCCATCGCCTGCTGCGGACGGCTTTGCCTGAGCAGAATGTCAGCCTCCAACAGCCGAAACTGCAATTCCCAGGTCGCATCGCTGCCGGAGTGCTGCGCGAAAAATTCCTGGCGCGCTTGCTCCGCCTTCGCACGCGCGGCCTCCAAGTTGCCGTGTAGCAGGTCCGCGTAAATGCCTTGGTAAACGACCTCAGGACTGGAGCGCGCCGGGGCATGGCATCCCGACACGCCAAGGGCCGACAGCATAGTCGCCCCCAGCGCCGTCGTCAGGGCTAATCGGAACCGGTACCGTGACCGCCGGACTCCGCCGCCGTCGGCCCCGTCACGGTTCCCGTGATGGGGCACCCCAGTTCCGCGCGGATCGACACCAACTGCACCGAATTGCGGCTCACGAACAGTTCGCCGAGAAAAATCCGGCCGAATCCCGGAATCTCGACGATATGGCCATAACTTGAATAGCCGGCCGATTCCTCGATGTCGGCCACGAAGGAACGCACGACACGATCGTCGCCCGTCTTCCAACCATGTCGGCTCTTTGCCCACTCGGAGGCGTCCTTGTCAGCGTGTCTCGTGAAGCGATTGATCAAGGTCTCGGCCTGCTCGCCGGCAGACTTGCGAAAGCTCGGCCAGGTAAACGGCGACCCCGTCTCGCGGGCTTCCGGCTTCAGGTTCAACAGTCCCGAATTCAACTTCAGGGACGCGTCGCGGCCCAGCAAGCGCAGCTTCTCGAAGCGCGAGCCGCCCAGCGAGATTCTCTGCGGGCCGCCATCGAGCGGGCTCGTCACCGAAATTTGCGCGACGATCCGTTTCGCCGTTATCACCTCGAGAATGTTCAGGTCCTCGACCACCGCCGTCACCAGTGTCGAGATCGCGCGTTCCTCCCCGCTCTCCCGGCCCGACACCAGCGTGTAGGCCGAGGATACGGACACGACATCATCCAGATTAAACGCCTCGGAACGCGCGCTGGCAAATCCACCTGCCGCCGGCAGACACACCGGCGCCAAGGTCGGAATGCTCTTCTGCAAAGGTTGCTTCAGGAACCCGCCGAGGGCGGTGGCGTCGGCTCGAAAGGCGTGGAAATGTTGTTGTTTGAATGAGTGCATGACAATCCTCCCTGCAATGGTGGCCAAATCGTGTCGATGGGAACTAATTCAAGTTGAACCGATAGCTCGCCAATTCGGCGGGCTCTTGCTCAGCCGATGGCGAGTGACCCTGCACGATCAATCGATATTCGCCGCTCCGCCACTGCCCGGCGGGAAAGCGAATGGATACGGTATCCTTCGCCTGCTCGGCCGACACGGGTATGCGCCCAACAACCGCGCCCGAGGGGGCCATCAGGACACAGGTGTACGAAGTAAAGCGCTCCGCCGTGGGGATGTCCAACGTCAGCAGTAAGGGCTGATTTTTTTGCGGGAGGGTGACCGATGGAACCGCCGCGCCGCGGCTGTTGCCGCCGATCAACGACACCGACGTCAGAAGTTCCGGCGTTCTCGAAGCGGCCAGCTCGGCCGTAAGGCGCGGATAGACCACGGCATTCTGATAGGCGATGACCAGCAGCAGGGTTGCAAAGGCGGGCGCGGCGAAGGCCGGCCTGAAAAGAAACGCGAATCGGGACGCTCCGGCCCGCTTCGGTGCGCGCCGCTCGGGTGCGGAGTGCTCGGGTGTGAGGCGCCTGGGTGTGAGGCGCTCGAGCTCGCGGGCCGCGGTATCGAGGAACGCCGCGGTCATGTGCAAATCCTCGGCGCATTCCGGGCAATCGAAAAAATGCTCCTCGAATTCGTCCCGCTCCGGCGGTGCGAGCTCGTTCAGGAGATATTTCTCGACCGCCCCCTGTTGCGTGGCTTCCTGATGATTCATAAGAACCCAGCTGTTTCGTTGCCGGTGCGGCTCACGGGACACTCCCCGGGCTGGCTTCGCCGAGACGTTTTTTGTACGAGGATTTGAACGATTGTTTGGCGCGGTGCACCAAAACCCGCAGGTAGTCGCGCGATAGGCCGAGCTCGGCGCACACCTCGTCCTTGTCGCGCTCCTCGAGCAATACGGACTGCAGCAAGCGCCGGTCGCGCTCGGGCAGTTCGCCCAGGATCCTACGGACCACCTGTCCCGTTTGGTCCGACTCGAACATGCCCGACACACTGGCCGCCTCGTCCGCCCGCTCGACCTCCGCCGGCAAACCGCCGTCCATCCGATGGTGTGCGCGGTAATGCTCCAGCAGCACGTGATTACACACCGAATTCACGAGCGCTCCCAGCCGCTCCGGCTGGCGGATTCCGCCCTTGGCCCGAACCAGCGTCAGTACCCGCAGGAAGGTTTCCTGCCTGATGTCGTCGATCGAGTCCTTGGATCTCACGCGCGCGCGCAGCTTGAGCCGGATAAGTTCGCCAAAGTAGCTTGCAAAATGCCGTTCGGTGCCCGCATCGCCGCGTTGCAGTCGTTCGAGATAAGACGCGTCGAACGCGGTGAATTGCAAACGGGCTCCCTCCCTGACCGAGGCCGAATCTCTCCATTGTACCGACGTTTTTGCGACAGTCAGACGACGGCCCTCAGCGAGCGGTCGGAAAAGGCTCTCGACATGCCCGCTGGCCGGCATCATGGGTATTCCAATGCACCAATATGCAGCATGGACTCGATCACCTCGCGCGCCGCACCGTCCTCAATCAGAGCCGCCGCGGCGGCGGGACCACTGAGCCTCATCCAAAGCTCCCTCTCGGGCGACGAAGCGACCCGGCATAACGGCTCAGATCCCGGCGCCACCAGCAGCGCCGTTACACCGCCCGACAGGGTCGGGTTCCGTGCCGGCAACAGCGCACTGATCACCGGATTCGGTTCGCCATGAAAGAGCACCAGGCCCGCATGCAGCCCCCGACCGAGCATGCGTTGCGGGCCGAACAGCGCCGGATCCGGCGGCTTGAATGTGCTCGCACCATCGTTCGCGCGCAGCGTGAGCTGTTCGAGACGGCAGATCGCCCTTTCAGGCGCATCATCGGGCAGTTGCGCCGCGATGAAGTCGAGCAGCGCGTCCGCCTCGGCGGCGAAGAACGACGACGAGCCCGCGCCGGCGTTGCGCCACTCCTCCAGCAGGCGGCGCCTCACCTCATCCGGCAGCATCGAGAGCACGAGCAATCCCGGATTCACCGTACGCTGCGCGCCCCACGAGCGCTGTATGAGCGCCGTAAATCGCATGCCCGCGCCCGGCGGCAGCCCATCGACGGGCGCGCACTGCTTCCGCCCCGAAGAGAAACACCCGCGGGGATTGCCGTTTTCATGCATCCATCCATAGTGACGACAGGGGGTGCATCGTTACATCGAACTGGGAGCGATTCGCCCGTCTCGCGATTCAGTTCGGGTTCCAGCGCGTGCCGCTGCACACGAGAACCACCGTCTCATTGGACTGCACGGCCACCGAGGTGGGAGCGCAATGAGGAGTCGCGCCCTGGTTACCGACGGACACCTGATAGGTGCCCGGCGACACCACCAAGGTGGTATCCGTGCGCGTGCCGAGCAGCGAACCATTGACGGTCACGACGGCGCCGCCGGGCTCCGACTTGATCACCAGCGTGCCCGATTGCGAGGGCATCTGGGACAGCGAGCCTTGCGAGGCCAGAACGCCGGACCCCGCGATCAAGGTCAGCCAGCATTTGCGAACCTGCATCTCAGGTCTCCTCACCCAGGTTGTGGGCTGCGAAGTCGGCAAAGAAGAATCCGGCGGCCAGCAGCGCGTAGAATTGGTAGTGGCTCGGAGTCACGAAGAATGCACTGGTCGCATCGAATGCCTTGTTGCTGAGCATCCAGAGCAACCGCAAGTGAACCACGTAGCCGTAATACAGCGACAGGCCCGTGCTCATTGCGCAGGCGAAGGCGGCCGACAGGTGTTTGGGCTTCGCCACGCGCCGGTCGCTCATGAGCAGCCCGAGGGCTCCCAGCAGCGCCGTGCCCAGGGTCGTGAGCAATCGTGCCGTCTCGGAGGCGATGCTGACGCCCATCTGTTGCCATTGCGTCGGCGTGGCGCTTTGGGTCGAGAAAAACGAGCCCGGACCCTGGGTCAGCCAAACCACCAGAACTACCGCGGTGACCACGGCATAGAACCAGATCCTGGCGTGGCTGCGCTTGACCACGACTATCTGCCCGGCGCCGGTTCAAAGGTCCGCTCTCGCTGCCGCGCCGGCTTTCCGGCCTGCGCCGCAGGGCGCAGCGCCGTCCTCTTGCACGGATCGACGGGCTCGTAGCGGCAAAACAGGTACGCGCGCACGATCTCGCCGATCTCATCGGCAAAGCCGAACCTCACCTCACATGAATCGCGGGCTTTCTGGAACGGGAACAGATCCACGTCGATCATCCCGCTATACAGCCGGGGCCACTCTGCGGCGGCTCGGCACACGATGTGCTGCTCCTCACCCCGATGCGCCGGCTCGACGCAATGTTGCAAGGTGACGACATGCGAACCAAACGCCTCGTGTTCCGGACAGCAGCAGTGATCCGGCTGCGGTACCCGAGCGTCGGGCAGGTCCGCCGTTTCGAACAGCAGCAAGAACCTCGTGGCCCGCAGCTGCGGATTGCCCGGCAGATACGGAAACAATTTGCGGCGCAAGTGCAGCGCGAGCTCGCGGCGGTCGCACTCGCGCGCCACCGGGCGATGGAACAGCTCCCAGGCATCGGGAAAATCATGCCGCAGGTCGAAGAACGACCAGCCGTCTCCCGGAAGCTTGCCGCGCGCAGCGGCGCTGGCGGCATGTCGCAGTAGGTCGCCGCCTTCACGCGCCGTGTAATCGAGATGCAGGACCGTGTCGGTCAGAGTATTCGGGTCGAAATAATTATTCTCCCGCGGCAACTCGATACGCCAGCGGCTGACCGCTCCCATGAACTCGAAGGGCAGATAGCGCGGGTCGTTGAAACTCAGCTCGAACAGCCCGGAATCGTTCTGCCCCCCGGAGGTGGCGATCGCATCGCGCGCGCCGAAATTTCTCACGATGCGCGGATCGTCGGGGCATGGCAGGTAGCTCGCGGCGCCATTCCCGTGATCGCAGCCGCACGCCGCGGTGGGGCAGCAGCAAGCATGCTCCGGCGCCGCGAGGCGCGGGTCGATGCGGGTGGCGTTGCCGAGCAGCGTCAGGCGGCAATGCACGCCGGTGTAGGGCCCGGTCACGCAGGGAATGGTGAGCTTCACGTCGCGGATGCGGCGCAGGTAGTGGCCGGGATAATCGAGGTCGAACATCCATTCGCGGATATCGATTTCGCAGCGCCCGGTGGCGCGCAACCTGAGGAACGCCATCGGAAAGTGCGTCCGCAGGGAGAAATGCTTGGTGAGCTCGTACTCCCGCACATTCTCCTCGAGGTACGCCATTTCCATATGACGCAGACCGGATTCGAGCCGCTCGCCGGCCAGCAATCCCTCATGCAAATCATCCCAGACGCAATCCGGGAGGAAGTGGCGGGTGGTATGGCCGCGCTCGAAATTGTAGGCGTGTTGCGCGCGCAGCGCCGTGCGCTGCGCGAGCTCATACATCTGGCGATGGAGCGCGGCGGTTTCCTTCTTGAGCCAGAGATACTGCTCGGTCGCGGTAAACTTGTCCCGCAGGAAATCCAGCACTTCGCCCGCGTTCTCGATCTGCCGCTGCTGATTGTTGAGCTCCTGCATCGCCTGGTCGCGGCGCCGCTGCGCTCCCAGGATCTGCAGCTCCACCTGTTGGATCTCGATCGGCAGCACCAGGGTCTGGTGGAACCAGTCATCGGAGCGGCGCTGCCAGCCCGCCTCGGTCAGGTCGATGGCCGCGGTTTCGGCCTGCACATCCGCGACCGTCATCATCACCTTCGCGATCGTCTCGAACACGCCGGCGAGCTTGGTGCCGACCGGGACCTGGGTGTCGCTCGAGCAGAATCCGACGAAGATGTCGGGGATCACCTTCATGGCCTCCCCGAAGGCCTCAGTGATGTTCGCGCAGGTGCGCATCTGCATCGCGTTGGTCGCGAGGCTGATGTTCTGCATCTCATTGTTGAGCAGGCCGTTTTGATAGAGGCCGTTGTAATAGATCAGGTTGGTCTGGCTGACATCCTTGGTCTGCTGCAGCGCCTGAACCTGCCAGTCGGCGTCGCGCCACTGGTCCTGCCGGATGGACAGGCCGAGCGCGAGCAATTCGCGCTCCTGTCCGGCGCGCAGCGACGCGAGATATTCCGCGTCGCCCTTCTCGTAGGCGCTGAGCAGCGCCGCGCCCAACTCGCGCACGCGGCCGGCGAGTTCCGTGGCCTTCTGAATCAGGAAGGTGAACCGGTACGGACTCGCACCGTAGCACCAGCCCCTATCGTCGGCACAGGACTCCGCGCTGCGCCAACCCTCGCGCAGCGGATTATCGCCGAAGTAATTGAGGTCGCCGCACCTCGATCCCTCGCGCAGGCGCCGCGAATCCGTACAGGCCTCGAGCGTGTGGAGCCGGTCCTCCACGCGCGCGTAGAGATCCAGCAGCCGCGGATTGAGCGGTGCATAGGCCGGCGTGAACGAGGCGATCGGTTGCGGCGCGGCCTGTTCCTGCAACATCACATTCCGCGGGCGCTCGCCCGTGATGCGAGCGGCGGTGCTGAACAGGAGTCGTGCCTGAGCGAAGGCTTCGGGGGATGGACGATGGCGCATCAGGGCGTCGCCCCAGTCGATCAGTGTGTCGCAGAATCGCAGCGTGAGCGCGCGCTGGCGGGCGATTTGTTCCGTGACCTGGGCACTGTCGCAGCACGCGCCCCCGTTCGGATTGGTGGTGACAACTGTGCTGCCCGCCGGCACCTGGGTCGTCGCTATGCCGGTGTTGCCGGAACCCGCAGCGGGGCCGGCACCGCCACCCTCCACCCCGACCACCACGCTGGTGATGCCGCCGGAAGCGCCGGGGGTGCCGGCCGGGGTGCCTGTCCCCGCGCCCGCGCCCGCGCCCGTGTCCTTCTCCGCACAATCCATCCACGCGCAGTCGTTCTGCAGCGGGTCGAACGCGCGGCAGTACCATTTGAGCGCGAGTTCGAAACCGCAGTGGGTGCGCAGCATATCCGCAACCGCCAAAGCCGGTGCGAACCATGATCGCGGAAACAGCGGCGCGCCGGGAACGTGATAGGCAAAGAACGGGTAGGACGAAAGACCGCCGGGATAAGCGGCTGCGGCCGTGGGATTCCCGAGCACCTCCGGCGCCACCGGGGGTGCCGCAATCACTTCCGGCACCACGACGGCGCAATCCGATGCGAGGTCGTAACGGAATCCGGGCGGCGATGTGTCGAGATAACCGGGAGGAAGTGACGTCGCGGGATTGCTGACCGCGAAATACAGCGAGTCCGCGCCGCGCCCCAAGAATACGAGGTCGGACGCGTTCGGTTGATCCTTGACCTGAACGCTGAGCTCGGACTTGCGCGGCTGACCGAACTGCCCGTTGTGGACCCGGCACCAGGCCAGACGGACCGCCGGATTCGGCTGCCATTTGGCGACCAATGCCGGCACCTGGTCTTCGTCGTCCCACTCCGCCGATTGCTGCTGGATCTGGTCGTAGAACGAGTCCTGAAAGCCGAATTGATAGCTGCCCGAGAAGCTCGCGTCGCCCAAGCCCTGCGAGTCGGTCTGATCGTCGTAGGTGTAGGTCTCCGAGGGCACCAGCCAGAAATAGTATTCATCGATGAGTACCGGGTGGTGCTCGCAGCATTCGTGGCAGCAGGGACCGCGTGGATCCTCGCCGTGCGGGACGAATGGCAACGCCGCCTGGGGCATGCCCGCCGCGGCGATCCGCAGGAACTGCGTGCCAAGCTTGGCAGCGGCTTGCATCCAGAGCGGCAGCGGCGGCGACGCGCAGGCAGCCGCCTGCGCCACCGCGGACCCGGTGGGCGTCTGCGAACCACCACCGGTAGTGGGCGTGTTCACTGCGCGAGGCGTGCCGGCTGCGCCAGGGGTACCGGTCGCGCCCGAGGTACCGGTCGCGCCCGAGGTACCGCCTGCGGGCGGTGCGCTCGATGCCGCGACCGGCACCGCGGCGAGCCACGCAGGTTCGCCGGCGTGCTCCGGGTTTCCGATGGTCGCCAGGCCTTCGCGAGTAACGGACTGCGGCGGCGGAAACAGCGGCTGGATCTCGGACGGGTCGCGCCGCTGGATCAGCTTGGGCTCGATCTCGAGCGCCTTGTCATCGTCCAGCCACCAATCGGTGCCGCCCGGGGCGGCGAGCGTGAGCGTCGAGCAGCGCAGCTGTGTTTCCAAGAAGCGGAACGCCTCCATCCGCCGCGCCTTGCCGAGTTCCTGCCACTCGATCCAATTCTCCGGGTAGATGTCGCGCCGCTTGGCCCGCTCCCAGAGGCGGTAATTCGCAAAGCACCCATCCCATAGCCGGGCAAACTCACGGCTCACCTTCCACCCCGGTTCGAGCGCCAGCCGGGCGCGGCGCACGAAATTCTGCACGGCGGTGATCGCCTCCTCGATGCGGCTCGCGCGTTCGCACAGCCCGGTTTGCACGTCGAGCAGCAGCAGGTCGCCGATATCCTGCGGTGCCGTCGCATAGGCGCCCGGTTGGAACGGCAGCGCCACGCGGTTTTGCGCGCACAGGTAGGCGAGCAGCGCAGCGCGCGCGCGTTCCCTGAGGCCGTCGTTGAGGCGCTTCAGATCCTGCACGCGGCGCGGCTCACCATCGTCCAGGCAAATCGAGTTGATGAGTGCCGTCAGATTGGCATTGCCGGTCTGGGTGAGGCCGGAGCCGGGAACCGGAGCGCTGGGATCGAGCGCCACCCACAGATCCGGTCGCGCGTCGGCGAGATGTCGGGGGTGGAAGCTCGCCTGCAGCGCGTGCAACCACCTCTGCGCGTGCCAGACGCGCACCAGCCAGCGCTCGTCCGTCAGGTTCGCGCTCGATACCGGGAAGATGGCCGTGGTCTGGTCCTGGTAGTAGCGAAGCTCGAGCGGCGCGAGCACCGGATTGACGCCGAGGTACTCGAGCAGCGGCGCCGCGTTCACCGGATGGTTCGCGAGCGCATCCTGAAACAGCCGCCAGATATGGTGTTTGCCGCGGCGCGCCGCGGCGTCGCGGACCTGCACGTAGTCGAACAGCCGCTCCCACCAATCGAACATCGCCTGCGTCCGTTGCAGCGATGGGGCCGAGCGGTCCCCCGGCATCGCGACAGCGGGATGGAAGTCATCGACGATGGGCAGAAAGTCGAAGTCGAAATAGGCCAACTGCCTGGCGAAAGTCGTGGGGCTGTTGCGGTAATACGCGTAGCCGGCGAAACCCTGCGGATTCGCCAGCATATAGCCGAGTTCGGACTCGCGTGATTCACCCACCGGTTTTGCCGAGAGGTTGAGACCTGCGCAAAACAGCAGGGCCTTGAAGGCGCGCTGGTAAGTGCGGCGGATGTCGCGCAGCGTGCCCGTGTAGTACTCGTTGAGAAAGGTCTTCGCATTCTGCGTGCCGGGCAGGAAGCTGATGCCGGTGTCCAGGGTGACATCCTGCAGATCGCGGTACAGATGCTTGAGCGGCAGTGTGATCGGCCGATCGCCGCTGTCCGGACCGGCATACTTGAGCTGGAAGCTGGTCTCTCGCGGATGGGGATGTGAGACCGAGAGATCGGGTGCGGGTTGCGCGAATTCGACGGTGATTCGATAGGCGCCGCGGCGCAGCCGCGGCACACGCCGCTCGATGCCGGTTTCGCCGGGCCACTGGTGATTGAGCACCAGCAGCGGCTTCGGGCCGCGTTGCAGGGTGACGCGCCATTGCGAGTCTTGGGCGCGGTGAAAATCCGGCTCCTCGCCATCGGGCGTCGGCGCACCGGCGTGGAATGCGTAGTCACCCTCGTGGTCGACCAGCAGCATGCCGGACCAGCGCACGCGGAAGCCGGCGGCGCCGCCGAGCCGGCGGCCATCGCTCAGGCTGGCGTAACCGTTCTGCACGCTGACCGGCGGCCCGGCGAACGCCAGCGCCAACGGCGGAATCACGGTGGGCACCGGGCTGTTGGTGGCATCGCGTTCGTGCCCGAACGCTTCCATCGGTCCGCGCACGTCGCGCCAGACGAGCTGCCCGGAAGATCCGCCCGGGGCGGGCACGATGGGATTGGCGCTGGGCGCTTGCGCGAGCTCGTATTCGCCGACCAGGCCGGTGCCCGTCAGTCCGAGCAGGGCGGCGACCGCGCCGCCCGCCGGTCCGTTCCACATCAAGGCGGTCGGCGGCTTGCCGTCCGCAGACTCCCATGGCGTGCCGGTATTCTCATCCGATGACAGCCTGCCCAACACCAGCGCGGCGACGCCGTCGAGATCCTCGTGGCGGCAACCCGAGCGGTGCGCCACGTGCGCCGCGAGATGCGAGGCGATGTGCTTCCTGCGCGCGTGCGCCAAGGCGATTTGGCGGCGGAAATACCACCAGCGGCGGCCCTCGTCGGGTTCCTGAATCAAGTGCCGTTCCGCATCCTGCCAGTCGGGGAATAGGAACGCGAGCTGTGCCAGGTCGGCGCGCGGCGCGAAATACAGATCGTTGACAGCCGCTTGGTCGGCCGGCACCAGTTCGGGCATCGGGCTCAACTGAGCGGCAACCGCTTCATCGCGCAGCGGCAGCTGTACCCAGAGCGCGGGCGCGCCGGCATCATAGTGGAACGGACCCGGTGCGGTGTTCCACGCGGCCGTCGAAGTCAACGTCGTGCGATATTGCCGCTGTACCGGCGTGACGGAGAACCCCGCGGCCTCGAGCGCGCCGGGAAAGAAATGCTGGCCGAGCGACAGCAGCTTCTCCTGGCCGGCGGGCGGCGCGTAGCCGAAATGCTCGCGCAACTCGCGGATCACCCGCGGCCAGGTCCAGGCGTGGATCTCCTCCTCGCTGATCTCCACCGACAACAGGGCGGCGCGCAATTTCCACAGGGAATGTCCCTCGGAATGCGCCGGGAGCTCGAGTGGATGGTCATCCGCGTCTTCCGGATCGAGCTGCGCGAACCAATGCTCCGCTGCGTCGGCCGGCTCGGCATTGAAGAGATAGAGCAGCTGGTCGGGCTTCACCTCGGATGCCATGATTTTCGCCAGCACTTCGGCAAAGCGCAGCGTGCACGCAGGATCCTTGTTCCAGGTATCGGTCGAGGGCTGACTCGCGGTGGACGGATTGAAGCCCGCGAGTCGCGACAGCGCGTCGAGCCGCTCGGCCAGACGGCCGGTGTCGCGCGGCGCGGCGGCGCGGCCGAAGTTGCGCCGGGCGTAGGTTTCGACGCCCTCGAGCAGGCGCGCCACCGCCCAATTCCAGCTCTTGGCGCCGCTGCCGACCCAGAGTGCCAGCAGTTGTGTCCGGTCCGCTCCGGTGGCCCCCGGAGTTTGGTTCCCAGGGTCGCAGAGCGGCAGATCGAACAGGTCGCGCAGCATCTGGAAGGCCGCGAGCTGGCGGATGAACTCCGGGTTTACTACCCCGCTGTTGAACAGCGGCATGGCGCTGCTCGAGCAGATGTCGAGCAGCTGCGCAAACGAGTAATGGGCTCCGCAGTGGCTCTTCAGCTTGCGCCACAGGCGGATGAGGACGGCGAGTTCGACGAGCAGCACCTCCCCGGCTTGACCATCCGGCAGCGGTAGCTTGAAATCTTTCAGGCAGCAAGGCTCGCAGGCCGGAAGCTCGAGGGACTTGAGCCGCTGGTCCATGGTCGGAAGCTCCAGCAGCGCGGTCCATAATTCCTGAAATTCGCAATAGCTCAGGCAGGTGAGGCGCAGGAACTCGGACAGCACCGACACCTGCTTCACCCAATTCTCGGTCGGCTCTGCGGTCAGGCCATAGAGCTGCCAGCCCTGCAGAGTGGTCGCGTCGCGGACCGGGTCCTTCTGTCCGCCCTCGTAACAGTACCGCGGAGGTGTGCCGTGGAACAGCAAGGAATATTCCTCCGGCGTGATGCCGAGGTACTCGATGGCGGTCTCGATGCGCACGGGAAAACGCCAGAGAGAGGAGACGAAGTCGGCCGGCGGATCCGCAGCCTGTAACGCGAACTCGGTGATGCATTTGCGGAACGTGCGCAAGGTCTGAAAACGCGTGCTCCCAACATAGTGCAGATAAGTGCGGGACACATCGAGCGCCTGTGAGTACGGCAAATCACAAGCGGAGAAATCGCTTTTTAGATTGCCGTAAACGGCAGGCTCGACCGATTGGTTGGCGGCGACCGGCACGCCCGGGGTGGAATACTCCGGCAGCGCCGCGAACAGCTCACAGGGCTCGAAGCAATCCGGAGCGGATTCTTCCGGGCAATGCGTTTTGGGGCACAACTCAAAGCCCGCGACCTCATCAGCCGAGGTCGCGTAGACCGTACCCGTTGTATTAGCCGTCGCGGCGCCCATGAATTCCAGGCATTCATTGACGATATCGATCAGCGGCAGCTGGATCTCCAGATTGGCACAGCTCGCGAGCAGTGTGCCAAGCGGTCCGCGCCGAGCCGCGACCGCGGCGCCCAACGTGGTGTGTCCGCTGGCGGGACTCGCGAATGGCTGCGCGCAGGTCGAGGCCTCCGATAGCTCGAGCAGCTCCTGCAGGTAGGCGGCCGGGCCGCTCGGCGACAGGCAGGGCGGCGGGATGCAGTTGGTGAGCTGCCCATCTGGATTGATGGGCTGAAAACCCTCGCCCGGGTTGCACGCCCGGGGCGTGTTCGGTGCGATCTGCTGCGCAGCCCCATAGAGCGCGGTGCCGAAGTCGTAGGCGATCGTTCCGGTCAGCGCCTGCTGGAAATCCGCTGCGGAGAGCCGGGTGATATCCGCGGCTCGGGCGAACCCGCGTGCGTACAAGGCTTCGGCCACCGAAAAACAGAAGCTGACCTGTTTGGGCAGAGTATAACCGGCGGCGATCGTGGGTATCGGCGCGGCCTGCGAAATCTGCGTGAGCTCGTAGATGCTCATCATGGCCTGCGTCAGCCAGGCCTGCGCCGCGACATCGTTGCTCATGACCGAACCGACCAGGCTCGTGGAGCCGGAGACGCTGGTGAGCTCGGTGTACAGGGTCTCGTCGGCTACCGGGGGGGCGCTGGAGCTGCCTTCACTGAATAGGAACGTGGCGGCAGGTGGGGAAGTAGAGGGAGGAAGATCGCCGGCGGCGAGGGAAATCGGGTCATAGGAAGGCAACAGGAAGCTCGGCGGCGCGCCCGGCGACCACGCGGGCGCGGAAGTCGCGACCGAGGAGACGCTGAAAAATTTCTGCACCGCGCGGATGAAGGCGCGGATGCGCGTGGCCGTGTAGCCGGGCGTCTGCGAGCTGGCGGGCTGGGACGCGGCGGGTATTACCGGCTGTGTGAAGGGCGGCAGCCAGGTGGGGTGGGCGTTGAAGAAGCCGGTCCACTGCGCGTTCGTGACCTGCTTCAACGTGGCGACGGTCGATCCCGCCGCCGGCCACGCGAAAATCTGGTCCGCGAGCGGGCCGACCATCGGGATGAGGAAGCCCTCCGTCAGCGCGTACAGGTCGAGCGCCAGATATCCCCCGGGATTCCCCGCCGCCAGCGCCTGCCATATCGCGAAATCCGTGGCCGCGTAGCTCGGTGGCGGGTTCGGCGCCGGGGTGGGGGTCGGGTCCGGGGTGATCAGCCATTTGTTCACCAGCGCGACCAGTTGCGCCTCCGGCGTGCCTGCCGCCGCGGCCGGATTGAGTTTCACGGCGGAGCTGCTGGAGGCGGCGGAAATGCCGAGCGCCACCAGCCGACGCGCCGCCTGGAAGGATGAGACCGCGCCGCTGACATCGGGGTCCGAAAAGGACTCGCTCAGGCCGATCACGCCTGCGTCCACAGCAGCGTTGAATTCCTGCAGGAGACGGTCGATCGCGTCGCCCGTCGCCATCTGGTAGCGCTGCACCGCCGTCGTGCTCTTATCCATCTTGGCGCCGAGCGCGTAGAAAAATGCCGCCGGTACGCCGAAATTGATGTTCGACGCACCGGTTCCACCGAGCCCCTGCAGCAGAATCTCGCTTTCCACCGCATCTGCAAAGCTCACCGAGGTATCGACCGGAAATTCCAAGAGCGCGCTGCCGGCATTCAAGCTGCTCTGCTCGCAATAAACCGCCGCCGACACCGCGGCGACGAACTTCGCCAAGCGCTCGGCGGTGGCGTTGCGGGTGGAATAAAAGCTGCTCAGCGTTCCCTGGAATTTCTGCCGATCCTGCTCCAGCACCTCGTTATTGCTTTGCGTGCTGCTGTTGCCCGGGTTCGGCGGGTTGGTATACAGCGATTCGAGCGGGTCCGGCGGGATCGGCAGTCCGTTTTGATAGCTCCACACCACGTCATAGGCCACGCGCGTGCAATCCTCCGTGGACGAAATCAGCGCGGCGACCAGCGAGGAAGCGGGTGTGAACGTGATGGGGCTCCCCGGATTGATCGTCCCCTGAATCGGCTTGTTCAGCGTGACGTTCGTCGAGGTGATGTTGGTCACCATCGTGCCGTCCTGGATATAGGTGCCGCTGACATACGATCCAATGACGATGCCGGTCGTACCCCCCGTCGCGGCGAAGGTCAATGTCGTTCCGCTCGAGTAGGGGGGCGCAGCGGTAGGCTGCGTCACTGGGGCTACCTGGTCGGTGGGCTTGAGCTTCTTGATCCAGTCGAATGAGAGCGCCGAGGTTATCGCGTCGTATAGTTGGTCGAATGGCGGCGGAGAACCATCGCTTGGGATCGTCAGCGCGACCGGCGTGGTGCCCGGCTGCGGTGGCAGCGTCAGATAGAAGCTGGTTTCGCTCGGCGGGATCAGCTGATAGGTGCTGGGGTCCGGTGGCGCATCCCCCTGCCACTGCACGTTATAGAACGTTTCGTTGATGGGTATGATCTGCGGCGTGCCGGTCGAAGTCGCGCGGCTCGCCGTGATATTGACGTTCAGGTAATCCGGGATCAGCGGCAACAGCCCAGGCGATTCCGGGGTCGAATAGTTCAACGGAATGATCGCGGTCGCCACCGCCATCGGGGTCGCGACCACGCTGATACCGGAGAAACTGACGTTCAGTGCCTCAGCAACATGTTGGACGATGCCGGAGCTCAACGGAAACGTGAAGGTCACAACGGTGTTCAGCGCCAGCGCCGCGGGCAGCGCCGGCGCCACGATGACCGTTGTGGAGGTCACGTCGGTCACCACCGTGCCAGGCGGAATCCCCGATTGCGGACTCAGCGTCATGCCGACGGCAACGCCGGCGGTAGACGTGTTGAAAGTCAGCTTCGTCGTGGTGCTCGTTTTCACCGTAAGGGAAAGCGAGGCGTAGGGTTCACTCAGGCTGAAGGTGACGGTTGCGGGGCTGGCAACCACCAACAGCGGCGGCGCAATGGTGACGGTCGTGGGCGTAACCTCGGTGACCGTCGTGCCGTCCGCGATGACACCGGCCTGCGGGTTTACCGTCATACCCACCGTGACGCCGGCGGTGCCGGCGGGATTGTCAAAAGCCAAAATGGCCGGCAAATCCGTCGTGGAGGGCGGATTGCCATCGATGGTTTGGGCCGGCCCGGACGTGGTCAATGCAAAGTTCGGCGCTGTGCCCGAGCCGAAGGGAGTCGCGTTGGGCCAGAGGGCGACGAACGAGACGACCGTGCCGGTCGGCACGTAATTGGGCAGATTTTGGTTCAGCGTGACCGTCGTCTGGTTGACCTCGGTCACGTAGATCCCGCTTGGCGGAATGGTCTTCTGATCTGTCGAGAAGACAAAGGCGCCAGCCGATATCCCGTCGGTGGAGTTGAACGTCAGCTGGTTGCCATAGTCGTTCGACGACTGATAGTTCGCCGGAGACGTCACCGGCGACGACACAGCCGTCTGGTAGAAATTCGCCGTCCCCAAGGGCGACAGCGAGTACGTGAGCGGCGAAAAAAGCGACAGCGGCGAAGAATAGACGAGATCGCTCACCGGCGCTTTGGTGTAGGCATCCAACACCTGCAGCTGCAGGTTCTCCAGATAGGTCGTGAATGTCGCGCCGTCGATCGGCGCATCGGGGACCAGGCGGACGACGAGATAGGGTAGGTTGGCCATGGGGATCTCTTTATGAATCAGGTTGTCGCGGAGGTCGGCTTCGGCGCTTCGGGCGCGCCGGTCTTGGTCGCGCCGGCATTCGCCGGTGGTACCGCGGAAGATGGCGCCGGGAGGATCAGAGCGGCGATTTGGACATTGGGAACATAGACAGCCTGAGCCGCCGCGTCGGTGGCATCCTGCCCCCCAATCAACTTATCGACGAGGGCGGCCGACACCAGCCAGAGTCCGTCGGCGTCGACGGCTTGCAGCATGCAAGGCTGGCATTTGCCGTGCTTGAACACAGCCGGGATGGAAACCAGGATGGTGCGGTTGAGATATTGCTTGAGTTTGGGGGTCATGTTTTAAATTCCTCAGCCAATGGGTTCAATCCTCGATGCAGAACCTCATCGGGTCAGATGCCTTGAGTCAGCGCGCACCGTTCGCGGCTTCCTGACCGCCGAGCCACGGTCGTAAGAGTTCATTGAATTCCCCGTCGCTCATGTCCCCGCCCAAGCGGGCCCAGGCACCGGCATCCAACAGAGTTCGGAGGGGAATGTCCGGAAACGCCTGTTTAAACGTCGTTATCATGCTGGCTTGAGTCAGGCTGGCACCAGTTAGTTTCCCCGCGAGCGTGGCGATTTCGACAGCTGAAAGCCGTTTCGCTGCCGACCTTAGCTCCAAGATAATTGCGTCTTCATTCATCTCGTGAACTCCACCACAACTTTCTTTGCCTCGTTAGTTGTGACCGTTGCCTTGGTGAAACCGAACCGCTTGGCCATTGCGCCAGTGAATGTCTCAAATGCCGCCTGCTCGGGAGTTAGACCGGCCTTTATCGCCTTCTGGAAGGCATCGAAGTTCGTCCGCAGATCGCCACCTCCAAGCCATGTCCCACGGATGCCTTTTATATTGCTCAAACCAAAGGCTTTGATCGCCTCTTCAAACATTTCGCCGCCCGTTGGCGTGTTTGGGCCCTTCGCAATGTAAAGATCGAGAATTCGATCATCCTTTCCCAATTGCGCCATCAAGCCCGCTTTTCCTCCGGCCGGCGAATTGTGAGCCAAAAGTGTCTCACCGGGTCCCAGTGTTGAAGCTGCAACGGGCAGGTTGCCCGTCGCCTGTGGCGCCGGCCGGCCGACCGGGTCAGAATTGCCTTGTGTGGATGGCTTGACGGGATCCTTGGCGGGTGGGCTCTTTGAACCTCCTCCACTATCAGCAGCGCCACCGGAAGAATGATCGCCGGAATTGTTGGCGGACATCACCACATGCGTCGCTTGGATACCATGAAGGCCAGCAGACACCGCCGCGAGCTGGGGTAAAACGTGCACCGCAGCCTGCGCCCTTTGTCCACCTGACGCGAGCGCGAGGGCCGCCCGCGGTCCTCCGGCAATGGGACCTGACGGGTTTACAAAGCCGAGCGTGACATCGGCGGCCGTTGCGGCGGCATCTGCGGTGTCTTTCTCGACATGCACCGCCTGAAGGCCCGAGGAGATGGCGACTTGCGTAATGCTTTTTGCTTCCTTACCCGTTTGCATCTGCCTCAGGCCGGCCTCGTAGTCGGACAAGCCATGCGCCGCAACGAAAAGACCTCCAGCTATGCCCACGCCCGTTTCGGCGGTGAGCCCGGCAAATGCAACGCCACCCACGGCTTGGACAAGACCGCCGGCCGCCCTCATGCCGCCCCAAAATCTGGTCCAGTCTCTTCCCGACGGGTCATGAAAGATGATGGGATTGCATCGAACGTACTGATACGCATTGCTGAGACCGGCCCTGAAGATGGAGTCCGCCGAAGTCCAGCGAGCGAGCCACGGCGCGTAATAGCGTGCGCCGTGATAGGTGAATCCGGTCTCCTCGTCCCGCTCCTTTCCTGTATAGCGGTAGCGCTTCAAGCTCGCTTCCGCGCTGCTGGTTGCCTGAAATGTCGAGTTGCCGTAGGGGCTGTATTCCTCGTACGTCAGCAGCGCGCCAAGTCCGTCCAGTTCCAAACTAGCCGAGCCAAGGTGATTTGCCAGCTGATAGCGGCTCACGGAAACGGGGGACTGTAGCGGCTTGCCGTACTCAGTGGTGAGCGATTCAATCATCGCGATGCGTCGTTCGTCGTCCATCACATGCAGCGTATCGCGCTGCAGTTCCACGCCACCGGCGCCATAGGTTCGGTAAATCTCGAAGCCGCCCAGATAGTAGCGCCCGTTCTTCCGAGTGCCGTCCTGCCGCAGCGTTACTTTGCGGACGCGTTGGCCCGCGGCGTCATAGATGTAAAATGTCTGTTCCGGTGTCCCGAGATTCACGACCTGCCGCGAAGTCTTGCGCAGTCGGTCTTGAAAGTCCCACGACATGTGCGGCAAATGCGGCAGCTGCGTCATATTGCCGTGAGCGTCGTGGCTATAGCGCTCGCTCAATGTGAGAGGGCCGTCCTGCACCGTCGAATGGCTCAGCCGATTATTTTTTCGTTGCGGCTCCAGCAGGCTCGGCGAACCGTAGCAATAGCTGCGATCGAATTCACCATTCGGCGTCTCATGGCGCAGCCGTAGAACATTCCCTGCCCCGTCGTATTCATAGTGTTCCGCATACCTGCACAGGGCGTGAGGATCGTGCAGATGTGCGGCGCCGACAAACGGAAAGTCGCGATAGTCACCGCCCGCCGGGGCAAAGGAAAATGCGGACTGCGCCGTATGCTCCCGCCCCGTTGCCGCGAGCAGACGGTAGATCGGATCGTAGGCGTACTCGGCCGCCGGATCGACGCGGCGGTTCGCGTGGAACACTGTCTTTAGCGCCGCGTCCTCGATCCTCGTGATGTTTCCGACGGGATCATAGGTGTAGTGCAGGTTTTGGATAAGCGCGGCATTCTTGAATATCTGTGACGGCGAAGCGTTGCCGGTCTTCCTCTCGGTCCTAATTCGGCTGAGCCGAAAGGTGTCTTTTTCGTACGCATACTCAGTTGTGGCGCCGTTCCCGTACTCCATTACGGTACGCTGGCCCCTGGCGTCATAATTGATGCTTCTGACAAAGGTCGACCAAATTTGCCGGCTCTTTTCCTGGGCGCCGCGGATGTTCACGTCCACTCTTTCGAGAAGATTTGCATCGTTGAATGCGGGGCGGTAAATGCTGCCGTCCGGTGCCGTGGCGGCCCTGACGCGATTGAGAGCGTCATATTCGGTGACGCTCGTGAATACCTCGAGCTCCAATTCCACCTGCCGCATCCAATCAGGCACCACCATAAATTCGGCGGCAAACCGGCGCGTATTCTTCAGCGCGTTGCCCTTAAAGTCGTACAGATCGGTCGTGTCTATCCCGGCGCAGTCGAACTGCCGGTAGGGTTTGGCTCGCAGATTTCGTTCGCGACGTTGCGCTTCCGTCAAACCAGTCTGCTCGCTGTCGCCATAGACGGTGCGCGAAAATAGACAATCCACGGCGAAATACTGATGGTCCGCCCTCGGCAGTCCACCACGCACGAAGTTTTTTACCGGCCGCCGCAACTCGTCATACTCCAATCGCAATGCGTAGTTGCGACTGTCCCAGATGCGCAGCGGCTTCCCTGCGACGTCGCTGAGCAGCCAACGTTCACCAGCCTCCATGCTCTGTTGGCGCAGCCGCGTGCCCAGCATGTCGTATTCGTAGCGCATCACGGTGCGGCCCAATGCATCGATCACCGCCCGCTGGTTGCCCTCGATGTCCAGCAACGTGTGCGTCGCATAGAGTAGCAACTGACCGTCCGCGTCCCTGCCATTGTTCGCAACGCTCAGAAAGGGGCGCCCGAGCGAGTCGAAATGCACCGCGGTCGGCGTATCGGCGTGATGAGCGGCCTTCTCGGCGGCCTGCCTTTCGTGCGGTCCCCGCTCGCCATTGATGCGCTGCTGGTACCAAGTCGGTAGGTAGTCCAAGTGCGGTAGCAGCCGGAAACTGGCGCCCACCTCCGGGTCGCATTCGGGGGACAGCAGTACGGTGTCGTTCGCGTCGTAGCTGACCTGCCGCCAGGGGTCGAAGACGACCTTCTCGAAGGTGTGATTGGGATGGAGCGTTGCGATCATTCGCAGGGCCGGGTCGTAAAACAATACGTTGCTGACGCCCCAGCGCTCGATGCCGAACTTCGGGGTGGCGCTGAAGAACGGCTCGTATTGCCGGACCGGCTTGCCCTTGTTGTTATAAATCGTCGCACCACTCCCCACCCAGCGCGGGTCGGCGACGGGCGAGCCTTTCGCGTCCGGGTCGAGCGGCCCGGGCTCCGCCTGGACTTTCGTCTGCGCGATCCGGCCGAAGCCGTCGGAGTACGCGAAATGCAGCTGCACCCGGGTCCGCTCGCCGGATGCGAGCGCACTGACATGCGTCTCGCGCGCGATCGCCGCGGCGCAGCTCGGTACGCGATGCAGGTCATAGATGATGCGCGTGGTGGCCGTGCCCAAGTGCGCGATGGCAGGCTCGCGCGGGTTGTCCGTGTCGAAATAGGCGCGGACCTGCGCCGGCGTCAGGTCGATGACGAAGTCATCGAACGAATCCCCTTCCACCGGGCCGTCGACTTTGCCGCGTAGCACCGTGCCGGCGAGCATCCCGAGGGCATCGAAGCGGGCCTCGGCGCGGTTGCCGTTCGGATCGGTCAGGCAGTGCGGCTGCAGCACGCGGTAGTCGAGCGCCGCATGCGCCTCGTTGCCCGCGGCATCACGCGTATACACCAGCGCCAGCCGATACGGTTCGTCGTACCGCACAATCGTGCTATGCCCGAAAGGATCGAGATAGCGATGCGGCAGAAAGAAATTATCGAGCGCGGTGCGCAGCTCATGCGCCGGGCTCGCCTGCGCATCCGCGGTGTAGAAGATTCGTCCGCTCGACAGCCAGAGCGGCAGTTCGCCGTCGACGCTGCGGTAGGCGGCCTCGCGGGTTCGCAGGATTTCAATGAGTTCGGCTGGCGAGGCTTTGGCGGCGAACACCTCGAGCAGGCCGGCCGTCAAGGCTTGCTTGTAACCCTCGCCCGGCAGGGCCAGCGATTGCAAGGCGCCGACCGGCAGCAGCGCCGCAAGATCGTTCGCACGGTAGAGCGTGCGGACGCGTTCGATGATCCGCTTGTGCGCCTTACCCGGCGCCGCCGTGGCTTCGTAGGGGATTTCGCTCGCCGCCGCGGCAAGCGCATCGATCACCTCGTGCGCCAGGAGCTCCGATCCCGACAAGGGCGGCCCGGTGAGCTGGAAGGACTTCATCTCGGCCGGCAGCGGCGTGCGGTAGGCGTCCGCCTCGCGCACGGCATTCGTGAAGGTATTCTCCTTCAGCGTGGCGAGTGTGACGCCTTGCTCGTCATACTCGGGATTTCGTCGTGGATAGCCGACCGCGGCCCAGCGCAGTACATTGCCGTAATCGTCGACCGCGAGCACCGATTCGTGGCTGACGCGCGGATCGGCGGCGCGGCGCTCGAAGTGATAGGTGATGGCCTCGCGGCCGTGGGTGAAGAATACGGCGTAGCGGTTGTCCCCCTTGGGCTGCAGCGGCACGATGGTGAGATTGCTCTCCTTCGCGGTGTAGGGCGTGTTCGCCTGCTCGGTTCCGTCGAGCGCATAGACCTCCTGGCGCAGCAGCGAACCCTTCAACGCACGGCAGGCTTCGCGCGCTTCGAAAGGGGCGAGGCCGCGCGGCAAGACCGTGTCGGCGAGCGGCGTGGCCAGGGGCGCGCCCGGCACCGAAAAGTATTCATCGGCGAGGTGGCGCGAGACGCGGCCGCCCCCGAGAAACACCCCGGTATGGAACCAGGTCTTGGTGAGCACCGGCGGGACGTTCGACTCGGCGCCCCAGTTCGCGGCGGGTGCCTGGCAGTTCGCGCTGAAGGTCGCAAAATCCTCGGTGTCGAGCTGCTCGACCCGCCCGAAACCCCGGAACTCGCGCTCCAGCCCGTCAAAGAAGCCGTGATGATAGCTGTAGCGGGTGACCATGCGATTGCGGCTCACCTCATCGTGGATCTCGATGCGCCGCACGACGTGCACCGGGAACGGCAACCGGGTGACCCAGGGGGTCCCAGCCAGTTTGTCGGCCAGGTAAAACTCGCTCGACGAGGCGTACTCGATGCGAGTTTCCGCCCCCATGTGGTTGTCGATCCGCCAGAGCAGATGCGGCTTGCGCCCGCACATGAGATCGATGTAACGCAGCTGACGGCCACTCTCGCGTGGCAGCGGCGAGGACCATATCAGGCAGGCGGTTCCCCGCCCGAGGAGGTCGGCCACATTGACGGACGCAGCCTGGTCGATCGCTGGGAATTCTTTCAGGCAGCGCGCCGTACTCAGCGAGTTACCGCAATGGTTCAGGTAGATCCTCACGCCGTCGCGGCCGAGATACAGGATATCGGACGTGCCGGAGCCGTCGGTATCGGCCAGGCGGATGCGCGTCTCGTCGAATAGGTCGGGCTCGTCGAAGCAGGGCGCGCCGTCCATGAGCACTTTGTCGCCAAAGCGGCCGCGGCCGCGATTCGGCCAGTAGCAGACCTCGCGGTCGCGGATTCGAACGAGGTCGGAAAGGCCGTCGCCGGTCATGTCGGCGAGGTAGACGGTCTGCTCGGGATCGGAGAACACAGCGCGCGGACCGCTCTCCTCCTCGGACAGCGGAATCTTGACGCGAACCGCGCAGCCGAACCCCTCCCCCAGCAGCGACGGATACCAGGTGAAGGCGTCGTCCTCCGTAATCAGCACGTCGGCAATGCCATCGCCCGTCAGGTCCACGAAGCGAAGATTGGGATCCTTCCAGTTGAGGATGGGGCAGTCGAGAAAGGCGCGGAATCCCGCCCATCCGGCATCCAGCGTCCTTCCATAAAAACCGGGTGCTTCGGGCGACAGATCGACGAGGTCAAGGTTGCCATCCCCCGCGAGGTCCATGAGGTGCGCCACGCGGTTCTCGTGCCGCGCCAGCACCGGCTGCGTTCTGACGGTCTCGGTCGCGCCGAAACGCCCTTCGCCGAGATTATGTTTGTAGAGCCACGCGCCACCCTGCGAGGCGAGAACGCCAGCGATGCCCTCGCCATCGAGATCGGTCCAACGATAGTTCGCGCCATCCACGCCGCCGGGCAAGTTCGCGAGATTGTCCGGGTCTATGTCGACCGGCGTAAACGATTCGGCCTCCGAGTCCTCCAGCGGGCTGGAGAGATAGGCGAGATCGAGCGGCGGCATGTCGCGCATCAGATAGCGCCCGTCGCTCTGGCGGGTGTATCCCGCCTGCACGATGCGCTCGATGAAGGACCCGAAGGGCGTCTCGCGGTACGAGAGCTCCGTCGATTTCACCAGCACATCGGCCGCCCCGAGCGCTTCGGGAAAGTGATGGAACATCAGGATGCGGCGACAAAGACGGTAGGTCCTGATCTCGAAGGTGGAGCGATAGCTCGAGAAGGGATCCGCCCTCACCGCCCATTCGTGCCGGGCCTCATAGTTTGCGTGGGCGAAGACGTGGCCCTCATCGGTCGCCGCTGTCCTCGCATGGTGCCCCTCGCCGTAGTCCAATACGACGCTGAACATCCAGTCGGCAGACTCCAACCCATGCTCGCTCAAATGGGGAGCGCGAAAGCCTGGCCGTGAGGGATCGAGTAGCAGCGGCTTGCGGTTACCATAGCGGATCCGCTTGAGGTAGCGGTTCGCGGTGCGCGATCGATTGCGTTCGCTGGCGAGGGAACGATCGACCTGCGCGTCGTTTTCCGCGACGTAGTCGTACACCATCGCGTTGCCCTTGTCGTCATAACTTCGGCAGATCAGCCAGGTAAAAACGCGCAGAGGATCATCCGGATCGGCAATGCGCGAGTTCTGGTCGAGCCCGTAGACCGACAGGACGTTCTCGCGCGAAATCGAACGCCAGTGCGCCTCGCCGGTCGCCCAATGGGTCCAGCGCTCGATGCGGGAGAAAAGACCCTCCGTTCGCGGGCGAAATGACTCCACCCGATAGCCGTCGCGGTCCGGCTGGATATCGGCAACCCAGTCTCCGCCCTCCTCGCGCAGCACCGGCACGAGATCCTCGGCACCGGAGAGCACGAAAATATCCGTCCATTCCGATGTTTCGAAATCGTTGTAGCGCGGCAGACCCTTGTCGGTACGGCGTGTAATGCTGGGCACCGACAGGCCCCAGCCGAGGCCGAAGGGACCATTGCCCGTGCCTGAATCGTAGGACAGTGCGAGCTGCGGACCGAAGCCGGAGCGGCCGGGGCTCAGGGCAATCGGCACGGTCAGCGAGCCGGTTCCATTCGCTGGATTGGTCGAGAATTTCTCACCGATGCTGCGCAAGGCGCCGCCGCCCTTCGGCAGGCTCAACTGCGGCGCGGCCACGGTGAACGTCGAGTCCCCGGCTGTCGGCGTCGACTTATTATTCGTCGGGTCTGCCATCTCGCTCGTCCCGGTCAACAGCGGCCAAAGCGGATGCGATCCATCCGCGCGCAGGGACATCCCCTGTCATAACCGTGATAGTGACGAGCCGCGTTGTTCCGTTACAGTTGCCTTGATTTATCGCGGCGATGCTTTGGGATGTCTTGGAAGGCCTCCCCTACAGCGCCGCGGCCTACTTCACGGCGTTGACGATCGACTTCTTCACGGTCATTTTCAGCTTCCTGGGCGCGCTCGATGTGATCAAGCAGCAACCCATGGAAGCAGCGGTGAGGCCGGCGCCGCTCGGGGAAGCCAGCGCCGGCTGCGATACTCACTAAACGCCCGCCGCGGCGATGATGCCTTTCGATCAAGGCCCGGGCGGTGCCGGCAGAACGCTCGATAACGCCTCGAGGAGATTGCGTCCGTTCGGCGCGCCCCAGCCCGAGACGGCGTCATAGCCGGGACCTGCGCTGAATCCGCCGATGCTCGCCGTGTTGTTGGCGCCGGATTGCACGTCGGTGCAACCGGTCGCGCCCACGGTGCTGTTCGCGCTTGGAATCGTTTGATACAGCACCGGGGTGAGATAGCCCACCCGTTGAGCCGTCGCGCGCGACGCGTTGATCAGGGTCAAGAGCCCGGCCACGAGCGGAGTCGCAGCACTCGTCCCGCCGTTTGGTTGCGCCTTACCGTCCACGCACAGTAGATAAGGAGAGGCGTTCCAATCGGCGTTCGCCGCGAGATCCGGGATGCAACGGCCGACGATGGCGCCGGGGTCGAGCGGTTGGATATTGATGCCGCTCTGCCACGCGGGCCGTGGGAAGACCGTGCTCACGCCCCCTCCCGTACTGCCACCGTTATCCGCTCTCAGTCCATCCCCTTCCATCCAGACAATATCGGGGCTGCCGCCCACCTTGCTCGGGATGGTCGTGCCGCCCACCGACAGCACGTACGGGCTCGCGGAGGGGAAGTCGACATGCGCATGCCCGTCGGTCACCGCATCGCTCGACCCGTCATCGCCCGCGGCGATGCACACCGTGACACCGATCTGCGCGGCCTCCTGCAACGTTTCGTTGATCTGAGTCATTGCAGCGGCCGTCCAGATGTCGGTATCTTCGGCTTCGCCCCAGCTCGCGGAGAGCACACCGGGATCGTTGGTCTGGTCGTGGACCGCGGCGTCCACGGCGGTGATCCAGCCTTGTTCGGTGAATTGCGCAAAATACACGGCGATTTTTGCCTTGGGGCAGACGCCGGCGACCACCTCGATGTCGAGCATGACCTCGCCTTCCGCGCCGTCCTTGACGTTGGTGGCGGTGCCATCCGTGCTGAGAGCGACCACCGTCGGCGGCGCCGCGATATTCGCCAGCTTGCAGAACTCCGCGAGGTCGGTCGGGAAGTAGCCGCCGCCAAACTCGAGCAGACCGACGGTCTGACCGCTCCCGTCACCGCTTGGAAAATTGTAATGGGCGGCCAACTCGCTCGGCGTATACCAGGCCGACGGCACGGACGTGAGCGGCTTGTGCGACGCGGCTTGCTGGGGACGACGACGACGCACCACGCGACGGTTGTCGAGACCGAACACTCCCTGCACGATCTCTTTGACCGAGCTCGGCACGTTCACCCGGCCGACCCGCCCCCGATAGTCGCCGCTCTCGTGCTTGTAGTTGAAGAGTTTGACTTGAAATGCCTGCTCCATGGCCGCGACCGTTCCGCTCAGCTTGACGGTGCGCGTCGCCGAATTTTTCTCCGCCACTTTGAGGCCGAAGGGCGCAAACGCCTTCACCACGGCATCGATGTCGGCGGGCGCCGCGCCGTACTGATCCGCGAGCTGCTGGCGCGTCAACGGCGTCTCGGGGCGCCCCGCGATCTCGGGCAAAGGCTTCTTGCGCCGGAGCTTCAAGGTGACGTTGAGCACCGTGTGCGCGTTGGTGCGGCCGGTGGCTACTGCTCCCGGCAAGGGCTTGCGCTCGCTGCCGGTGAGGGGGCTGTGAGTTCCTTCCATGAGTCTCTCCGCTTCTGAGGTTGGTGGTGCTACGACTGCGACGTTGGCTCGTGACCCAAGGGTCGAGGCGGCCGCGCTGACGGCGACGCCCTCCAGCCGGCGAGCCGCCCGGCGATGTAGGCGTGATAATCGTCGTTCGATTTGAGATCTCGGCGGCCCTCGAATCCCTGATCCGGAGTTCCCACCTGGGAAAGCTGTGCTGCATACATGCGCTGAAGGTGCGATGGCAGCCCTGCCGAGGGATTCGCGCCCGTCGAGGTGGGTACGATCACACCCGCCAGCGGGTCGTCGGTCCGCGGGACGGTGAGCGTCAAGACATTGCCCACATCGATGGCCGCCGTATCGCGCGCGCTGAGCGCCGGAAGTCCCCAGCGCTGTTCCACGGTCTTCAGGATCGAGGTGTGATCGAGCGGTGTCGCGTCCTGGGCCACCCGAAACACCGTCCCCGCGACAATCAGCGGCGAGACCAGCACGGTGGGTACGCGCAAGCCGAAGCGCTTGAAATCGAAGCCAAATTGGCCGACCGTGGCATCCGGCGGCGTCGCCCCGACCGGCGGCGCCACATGGTCGTAACAGCCGCCGTGCTCATCGTACGTCAGGATCAGCAGCGTTTGATTCCACGCCGGGCTTTTGCGCAGCGCGTAGTACACATCGTGAATGAGCTGCTCGCCGAGCGCGACATCGTAGTTCGGATGCTGGCTGTTGCCCGTCGATTCCCATGACGGTTCCAGGAAAGTGTAAGGCGGCAGCGTGCCCGCCGCCGCGGCTGCGGTGAAATCCGTGAACACGCCGAAGTGCGACTCGGAGGCGTTGGCCGTGTCGGTAAAGTCGAGACGCGTCTTGGGAGGTTGCGAATATCCGTAGATCGACCAACCGAGGCTGTGCTTTGTCAGCAGTCCAAAGATGCTCGGCGAGGTGAAGCTGTGCGTGGCATCGTTCATGTGACCCTGGGACGTGCCGGCGTTCGCAAACGCGCGGTTCGGCATGGTCTCGGTCGGCACCGAACTGAACCACTGATCGCACACTGCATAGCCGCGAGCCAGGCCCGAGAGAATCGGCAAGGCGGCCGGCGTAAAGATGCCCATGATCTGAGAGGGACCGGTTCCGAGCAGCACCGAATAGCTCGGGTCTTTGGATTCCCGGGCGAGTGTCGATGCATAGTTGGTCACGAAGCCGGCATTGGTCGCCACGGGAGGCACCGGCGCCGATTGGCTGCCGAACAGTTGCGCGTTGGTCGCCGCATAGCCTTCGCCGGGATCGGCCCCCGGCATGAAGTACGCGTTCGGCGTGGCGGAGGTGATCGGGAAAACCTTGACGCTCTTGCCGTTCGAATCGAGATTGGATTCGGCGCCGGTCAGGCCGTCGAAGGGTTGCCCGGCGAGGGAAACGTTGTTGCGATCCTGGTACAGGAACCCGAGCATGTGGTCGAACGAGCGGTTCTCGAGCATCAACACCACGATGTGATTGATCGCCGATAATTGATTCAAGCGGTGGTCCCCTTCGTTCCGACGGACACGCTATATGTCGCGGGCGATACCACCCACTACGCATGCCACTGATAGTGACTCGGCGGCCCTCAGCGTTACAACAGCGCGCGGGATGAACGCCGTTTGAAGAAATCCACGGCGTGCTGGCGAGAATGAATCTGGGCGAGCGCGGCCGCCGGATCAAGTCCATAGCGCCGCGCCGCGCCGCTCACCAGGCTGCGCTGCAGATCGTTAGCGGGCGCCGACAACGGGGTCGCGACCACGTTATCGAGCGGCGCCGCAAGCGCCGGCAAGTCCGTGCGCGGCGTAGACAACGTGAGGAGCTGCGCCAGCGTGGGCGCGGCCGCGATACGCGCGCTCGGCAACATCACGCCCGGCGCGATGCCGAGCCAGTCGCGCAAGGTCGCGAGTATCGAGGTGTGATCGTAAGGAACGGATGTATTCGAATGAAACACCGTGCCCGACGCGATATACGGAGAGACGACGACGGTCGGCACCCGGACACCGAAGCGATCGAACCCGAACCCCAAGTCGCCGGGCTGACTCGCGCGATCGGGAGGCACAGCCCCACCCGGCGGCAGTACATGGTCGTAACAGCCGCCGTGCTCGTCGAACGTGATGATCAGCAATGTCTGCGCCCAGCCCGCCGAAGCGCTGACGGCGGACCAAATCGCGTGCAGGAACGCCTCGCCTGCGTTGACATCATGCGGGGGATGCTCATCGTTCGGCTGCAGAAGAAAGCTCGGCTCGATGAACGAATAACTCGGCAACGTGTTGCCCGCGCAGGCATCGACGAAGGCGGTGAAACTGTGGAAATGCGAATCCAGCAGCGGATCCCAGAGTTTCGGGAACATGGTGCGGGTGAGCGAGGGCGCGACGATCGCATCACTGTAGATGCCCCAGCTCGCGCCCATGCTCTCGATCACATTGAAGACGGTGGGGACATCCCACAGCAAGGGGTCGGGCGGCGAACCGTTATCGACATGGCCGTTCGACGTACCCGCGTGGACGAACGCCCGATTTGGCCAAGTCTGGCTCGGCACCGAGGCAAACCAGGCATCGGACACGGCATAGTTTCGAGCGAGCGCCGACAAAATCGGCACTTGCGCCGGGCTGTGGCATTGCATGATCTGGGTCGGATCTTGCGCCCCCGTGGCGGCGTAATTCACAAGGAAGCCCTGCATCGGCCAGGTGGGATTGGGGACAGCTCCTTGAGGCCCGTAGAGTTGATAGGTCACGTTGGTGAAGGTCTCTTCCGGATCCGGATCGGGAATGGTCGAGCTCGCCACCGACGGCGCCACGGGAACGAGCGCCGACGCCCCGCCCATGAAGTGAGCGGCATTCGCGGGATTCGAGAGACCGGCGGACAAGCCATTGAAGGTCGAGGCACCGCCGGGCGGCAGCACTGCGGACGGTGCGCTTCCGCTCGGATAGAGGCCGCCCAGCATGTGGTCCAAGGAGCGGTTCTCGAACATGACCACGACGATGTGTTTGATGGGTGAGAGGATGGTCATCGGAGTCCTTGGTTGAGAATGCGCGGTTGGAAGCCACCCGCGTCGTGTGCGCTGTTCATCAAACCATGATCTTTGTCCCAACGCCGAATTGGGTCACCTTGCGCACGCATTATTCCGACCCGTCGTACGCCGGCTTTGTCCGGCGACGCGTCATTTGGCGGGGGCCGCCTTTTCTGTCTCAGTTTCAGCCGTACTGTGAGCGGTGTGGGTAAGCGATTGACGGCACTCCGCCGGAGTAAATTTTCCGGCGCACCATAGCAGCAGCACTCCGGCCAAGAATATGGCGAACCACGGCGGCGCCGCGGCAAGCGCGGCAATCAGTCCCTTCAAGGCATCGAGAAAGCTGGCGACCCCCGCGCTGCCGCCCGCGCCCTCGCGCACCACAGGCTTCTTCACCAACACGGCGATTCTTTCTGCAACGGTTAGAATGGAAATGACGATGGCGGCGACGACGCCCACCCAGAGAGTGAAGTTGGCGATTCCCAACAATGTCCCAAATTCGCCCGTGCATGTCTCGAATGCGAGATCCGCCACACCGTGATCCATGATGACCATCCTCCTGTGTTATCCGCCCGCCTCAGCCGACGTGTTCGCAAACGCCGCCGCCTTCTGCCTTTCCGCTTCGCTCATCCGATGTAGGAATTCATCAGGGCTCAACTCCTCGGCGGTCGGGCCCAAGCTGAAAAATCGGTCGGCGTGATCACCCCTCTTACTGGCAAGCCACAGCACCGACTGACCCAAGATCGACAGGTCCAGCAGCCGCACACTGAAGCTCGAGATGTCGCCCACCTTTTTTTCGGCAAACTTGCCCGCCGCGACGATCTGTTGGACCAAGTCGTCGCTGCGAATCAATTCCGGGCGATCGCTCGGCCCGGGCTTGATATCTGCCACATTGAGGCCGTCGTTTTGGAAAACGAGATACCGCCAACCGATGCGATGCGCGCGCTCGAGTAGAGTGTCCGGCTTGGAGTCTCGCCGCGGCTCACCGATGCTGTAGATCGGAATCGGTTCACTGACGTGGGCGACGTCATCGCCCGCATCCAGAAGCCCGGGTCCGCGGCTTATCGAGGTCAACGCGGCCACCGCCTGACCGACTCGAGTCGGTCCATCTGCAGGCGGCCTATCGTCGTCGTCTGGCATCATGACCGCACCTCGTAGCAATAATCGACCGCGCCGGTGTTGCCGGACACGGTGTAGGACCCCGCGAACTGTTCAAAGCCGACGACCCGCTCCGGGACCTCCTCGCCCGCGGATGCACTGGCCGGGTCGAGAACATGCACCAACTGCGCGCCGGTTTGGTCCACGGTCCAGCCAACGACCAGAATGAAGTGCCCGCCCCCCGTCGACCATTGCACACGGCAAGGGGCCGGTTTGTTTGCGTTGATGCACGACACCAGATCGTTGAACTTCGGCGCCTCCCCCTCGGAGATGTACTCCGAGAACAGCTCATTCTCGCGCAAGACTACCGAGAGAATGTGCGGATCATTGCAAAGGGCGGCGCAACTGCCATCGGTCGCGCAGTCGGCACCATTCGATTCCTTCTGATGCGGCGGCGTGCAGGTGAGCGGCCGCCCGTTATGAGCCACGTGCGCGGTAGCGACATCCGTCTGAGAGACGGGATGTCCCGACCAACGCTTCACCGCCTGAGTGACCGCCGACCAACACCAGTTCGGCTGCTCCTGCCCGATCATCGAGACGTTCGAGAGTATTTTCTGCGCGGGCGCTTCCGCGCCGAGTGTCATCTGTGGCGGCTCGATCGCGACGTACGCCTGGAGAGGCGTTAGAAATGCAGGCAGGTCGGGAGTGGCCATGACCGGACGCTATTCCGTCAATTATTTCTTCGCAGCCGCGGTAGTGCTCGGCACACCGAGTGCCTTCTTGAGCGCTGCCGTCAGATCGGTCTTCTCGGAATCGAAGCCCGCGGCCAATGCGGTCAACGCGACATCGGGATCCTCGCTTTCCGTGACAATCGCGGAAACCGTAAAGAGACCGCCCAAGTCGAGCGAGACACTCGCTTTGGTCGGGATGAGCAAGGCTTGCGAATACACGTGACCGATCTCCAAGCGTCCGAAATCCAAGCGCACGCCGTTGGCGGGCGCGGCGGCGTTCGGCGTCTTGTCCGCCTCGTCCTTGCCGGGCTCGGTTTTGCCGGCGGGTGGAGTCGCCGGCTTCTTGGCCGCATCGGCGGTAGCGACGGCGGCGCCGCCGGCTTCCGCAGCGGGCTTCGAGGGTTTTGACTCCACCTGGGCAACGCCGTTGAAGGCCAGAAGGATCGTCACGTCCTTCTTTTTCTTACCGCGGCTGGGTGCGGCCGTGTCGGCGTAGGACAAGAACTTCGGGAGCACGGTGAAGGTGACCCCCTTGGAGGTACCGATCGAGGGCGTCAACGAGAGGTCCGCGAACAGGACGAATGCCGGCACCCCCTCGAAGCGCAAGCCAGGATCCAGGGCGGCGGACCTCGGCCCCTCGGTCAGGTCGGTGATGATCCCGCGCGAGATCGCCAGGCAGTAGTGCTTGCCGGCCTGCAAAGGCACCCCGCCGAGCGTCGCGGACCAGGTGGCCGAGCGATTGTCTTTGGCCCTCGCCAGCAACGACGATACCGCATCGACAAGCCCGTTCGCCGCGACCCCGGCGAGCGGGATCAGCAACGGCACGACGCCGCCCGCTTCCGACCCCGCACATTTGACCTGGGCCACCGTCGTGGCGCCAGCCGCCTCGAGCGTGCCCTCCGCAACGTAGATCACCGTGGCCTCGCGGCGGTGCGACACGGTCGGATCGGCTTCCGCCTGCGGCGAGCGCAAGGGGGTCGACCCGCACGCCGCCAGACAAGCGCTCAATGAGGCAACGCAGAGGCGACGATTCATGTTCACGCTCCCAAAGCCAGCCCCGGTTCCACCTGCGTATTCGGATCGCAATAGACGGCATACAGCAACCCCAGCGGGTTGCCATGCTCGCGCAAGTAGTAATTGCGCAAGTTGAAAATCACCGATCCCAGGAGACCGCCGCCGAGAAACGCCTTGAAGAATTCTCGCGCCCAATCGGCCGCGAACAGCGCCGGCATGCTGCACTCCGTGCCCACGACCCCGCGAGCACCCCTTGCGACGAAATACGGTACGAACCCGTCGTAGAACAGCGCGGAGAGCTCGGCGGACTCACAGGCATTGATGAACACCAAGGGTCTTCCCGTGAAGCGGCGCGTGATCGGTGCGCCCGCTTGCAGTTGATCGAGCGTGACTTCGCCATCCTCGAAGGTGAGTTTCGACGCCCCCGGGTCGTATTTGTCACCGAGATCATACGAGACGGCGTGACAATAAAAATACAATATTTGATCGGGCAGACTGGCGTCGCACAGCGCTTGGATGACCTCCTGGCGGCTGCTTCGCTGCGTCACATGGACGCCGGAATCCGCAATCTTGGGATCGCTCCAGAACTTGATCTGATCAGCGACCAGCGAGACCTTGAATTGCGTGTCGATATTGCGATTGAGCTGGGTCCCCAGCGCCAGCGACGGCGAGCTCGCGATGATCGGCGTGCTCACGGGGTCATTGTTTTGCAAGGGAATCTGCTCGACGATGTGCCGAAATCCCACAAATCGATTCCAGGCCTTGGGATCGGTGCCGTCTCCCTTGTCGAGATACAGCAAACCCCAGGGCACGGGCAGTTTTTCGGCCGAGATCTGAATGTTCAAGATCTCCTCGTTCTCCAGCAAAATCCTCTTCAGGCACTCGCCTAGGGCGATCGAGTCCGCGCCGGCATCCGGGCCGAAAAAAATCTTCCGAAAAAGCCGCGCTCCCGCCTGGGCCAACGATGCCAGGGCGGCATCGCTTTGCTCTTTCTCTATATGCACGCCGATTTGAAAAGGATACAGGGCGCCCTTCTTTGACTGCACGACGTCGAGAAGCGCGCGGCGCGCGATTTTGATCTCGCTCGCCAGATAGTCTTCGCTGATCACCAGGCGGGCGCGCGTGCTCACCGAGCCCATGACGCGACACTCGTAATAGCCGTCGCGCGGCTCGATGATGAGGCTGACCGCGCGCGGCCGCAGCGTATCGGCCGAGGTAATCGGACGGCCCCGGCCCACGGTTTGCACCGCCGTGGGCGCCGCGGCGGCAATGTCGAAAGTCAGCTCGATCTCCTGGATGAAATTGGCATCCTTGTGGATGCTCGCCTTGATCACCGCCTTGCCGGTGCGGAGCGGTGAAATGCCGAAGCTGGCGGGCGCCTTGGACGCTCCCGTTTTCTCAATGTAGAGCGGCAATGTCTTGGTCGCGATCGAAAAATCCGCGCTGTCGAGTTGGATCGACACCAGCACCCCATCCTCGCCCGGGGCGAAGGGGATGTCGGCCAACGGTACGACACTGATGGACCGATCGCCCGCCTGCAATCGGACACCGAAGCTCAGGGTGTACCAGTGTCCCGGCTGCAGCGGCTTGGTCGGCTCGCGGTCCTCAATTTCGGCGGTGACGTATCGGGTTGGCGCGGCATTGAAGGCTGCGCGAGTGTCTTGCACACCGACGCTTGCGGGAAGCGGCGGGGCGGGCGCAGGAGGGGCACCGCCGCCCCCGCCCCCGATGGACCCCGCGGATCCCGGCGACGTGTGCGGGACGTGCGCGAATGCCGCGCGGGGATCTGGTTCGATGTCGGGTTCGGGGAAATCCAACGCGATACTCGGGCTGGCGGGTACGGATTCAGGCACGGGCGCTGAATCATCATCCGCAGACAGCAGCCCACCCCCCCTATGGACTGATTGGAAAATATCGAAGCCCCGACTCAGCGGGTCGAGCGAGGGGATCTCGGAGATACCCGGCGTATCCGAGAGGAGGGGATGATCGGGACCGCCCGAATCGCCGTTTCCTCCGCCCAAGTTGTCGAGCTTGAACGTCGTCAAGATTCCTGACCAGAACAGGTGCGCCACTTCGGGGTGGGCGATGTCGCTATGCGCACCCGACGTCCCAGAGCCGTTCCTGATGACGCGGCTGGCATCGATATTGTAAATGCCAGACGGCCTGAATCCATACTTCGCGTCGACACCGCCGATGGGCAACGCCCACGTATCGGGCGAACCTTGAATGCCGTACGTGCCGATTCCGCCATACTTCGGATATTCCGCGCTGAGCACATACTGACCCGCGAGACGCGCACCGATCGGGTAGTACCGCCCGACGGCCGTATCGAAACGCGACATCGTGGTGAGGATCGGACCGCGGACCAGATCCTCTTCGATCAACCTGCGAAAGTATCCCGTCCGGCCGTCCACGTACGGATTGTTTTGCGCGAAGGCCCAGAGCGACAGCGCCCCTTGAGCCAAAAACAGCGTCTCCACGGGACGCGACAACTTCGCGGAAGGCGCATTGCCCAAAACCGCTCCCGAGACCACGATGCAGCCGAAGCTATGACCCATCAAATGAAAGCGGCAATCCGGGGCCGCGTGCTGCAGGTCCAACAGCAGGTCATGAGCCGCGGTCTCGCCGAAGGCGCGTGCGCGATCCTTCATCTTCCAGAAGGACAAGGTCCGCAGCGGTGCCAGCAGGAGATCACGTGCATCCCGCCAGGCGCTCGAGCCCAACACGCCGGGCCCGCTCGTTGCGGAGGGCGCCGAGAACCGGGGCGAGTCCGCGATGATCTGGTCGACATCGAAGCCTTCTTGATCGGCGCCGGGCCGGCCGCGCTCATCCCCGAACTGCAATCCGCTCTCGACGAACAACCGCTGGTAGGCCTCGCGGACGCGCGGCGACAAGGCGTCCGCCGGAGACTTGGTCGCCTCCCCGAGGATGATCGCGAGGGCGTCCGTCGCCGCCGGGGTGTCGGCGATGCGCTCGGCCCACAGACTCACTTCGCGCGCCCCATCGGGCGCGGCCGCCCCCAGGAGCATGGATCCCGCTTCGGGGATGGTTTCGTCACCCCAAGGCAGGCTGGGCCAATGCAGCCCGACGACGAGCGGCCGGAAATTGGGATCGCGCTGCGTCGCTGCCGCGGCATCGCCGTGCACCGCAGTAAACGCAGCAATCCAGCGATCGTACTGGGCGATGGCCGCATCGACGTCGCCCATCCAACCATGGGAAATAATGATCACGTCCGTGGGCGGCGGATGGGATTTGACTGCCTGCAGCACTTGGCCGCTCAGGAGCGTGCCGTCGTGCTCTCGCTGTTCCAGTCCATCCTTGTCGAAGCACAGAAGAAAGTAGCGCGCTTCCTGTCCCGGCACGGTTCGAATCGGCATGAGTGTCCTTCCCCAGCGTTCGGCCATTGCATGGCGCTCGGTATCTTAAACCCAAGCGGTACCATCCAGATGAGGAAAATCAGTCAGCGCGGGATTCGAGGACCGCGAGCTCAGCGGGAAACGGAGAGGAGTTCCAGTTCCTGATAAGGAGAGATGACCGCGTGGCTCAACCGGGCGGCCAGCTCGTCGCGCATCTGCCGGGGCATGGTCACGGTGAACACCTTACGCCCCGCGCCTTCGAGGATTTCGAGCGACGGCGTCTCGCGCAGCACCCGCTCGACCTCGCGATACAGGTTCTGTGCGCGGCCTTCGCGCGTCAAAGAGACTACGTACTTGCTCAGTTCCATCCTACGTCCAACCCTCGGGGTCATTCACTTACGCCCGCAGAATACCGATCGACGCCAAGCCCGTAAACGGATTGGAACTCATCGAACGGAATTTGCCAAGTGCATATTCTACACGTTTCCTGTCACTCTCAAGTGATTGATATATATGATCATTTTCTAGTATCAAAGCAGCCACTCCAGCCACGATGGGCCCGGCAAAGCTGGTTCCCGAGATCGCAAAGGATCGACCGCAGGGCCCGGTATAGAGGATGGATGCGCCGGCCCCCAGGAATTTGACGCCCGGCCCGCGGGCACTCGCCTGCCAGAGGAACTCGCTGCCCCTCACCTCGCGACTGGCGCGGGCGTCGCGCCAGTCCTCCGTCTGAGGAGGCGCGAACCCCACGCGTCCGAGCGCGCCGACCGACAGACAATCGTCGTACCTGGCGGGATAGAGAGGCGCTTCCCCCTTGTTGCCGGCCGCGCCGAAACACAACACGCCCAAATCGGTCGCATCTTCAAGCGCCGCCTCCAGTTCGGGCAGTGCCACATCCACATCGCCGGCGCTGAAGGTGATGATGTCGCAACCCTCGACTTCCGCGAGATGATAGATCGATTCGGCGAGCCGCGGCGCGCCGAGTTTATCCGTGTCGTCCGCGCCCGCGGCACAGAAACACAGTGTCGCGCCCGGCGCGATGCCCTCGAAGTCGAATTTTCCCGCAGGATTCGCGCCCAGTACGCTGCACACCATTTCGCCATGGCCCGATCCCAGCGTTCGATACGGCCGATCCCCCTGCGCGCCCCACGCAAGGCCACCGAGATTCTCGATATGCGCGAGTGGACCGGACGTTTGAAGCGGCAGCGCCTCGTCGATCACCCCGATCTTCATGCCCTTGCCGCGGGTTGGATCCGTCGTGTCGACGCCATGAAATGAGTGCCACCAACCCACGGGCCCGGGCGGCAGCTTGGGAATCACACCCGTGATGCGGCGTCGAGGAGATTCGAACGCCATCGGCCAATATCCGCCGCGCGACACGAATAGAATCAGCTGATCGACCGCGGAGAACGTCAGCGCGTTGGGTGGAACGAAGTCCCTGAAGATTCCTGGCTGCGCGCCGGCGCACAAAGCCGCCACATCGTAGGGGATGGCGGGATCGGCCTCGCAGTGACAGTCGATGTAGATGACGGCGGGCTCTGTCATGGGGTCCACGCAGTTGCGAACAGTCCCTCCCGAGTATATCGCTGTACGATCGCAAATCGCGCCATGTTCATATGCACGCAGTTGTGTATTATTCTATTTATCAATGGCTTACGGATTTTCGCCGCTTGGACGCGCATCGCGGCATATTTCTGTCATCCCCCAATCGGAGTTAGTCACAGAGCTGGCGCGGCTCGCTTCGGTACACTAACAATGGGCCCGACTTTGCAAACCGCAGTTCAGCCGAGCGAGTATTCCTGCTATAAATAGGCAGTAAGCACCCTCGCTGTTCGAGGGCATCGCTAACTTAGTACTGGATTTGAAAAGAGGTGATGAGTACAGAGTGACCACAAACTGCGTGCTGCAGTAAACTTTTGAAGAATGATCGATCTGTTTCGATCACAGCAGTAGAAAGTATCGGCGGCAGCTTCGCTGCTTGCCCAGGAAAGGAACGGCGGAATGGATACCATGTCGACCTTCACCCAACTCTTCCCTTTCGACTGCCATGAGGCTTCTATGCGGAGCACGTCCAAGTCGCATCATCACAGAAGCCACAGAGTATTTTTGCGAAGTGCCGGACTGCCTCACCTAACACACGTAACAGACCTGATGCCCGCCAGCGCAAAGTGTCACTGCGCGCCAAAGAAGAAGAGCCGATATCAAGCGGTATGAAGAGTCTAAATTTCGACATCATTATCGCACCCTCGACAGAGGAACGATACGAAATTTCGGCCATCAGCGATGGTAAGCCCGCGCGCTGCAAGTCTGAGGCCCCCAGCAACCTGACGGAGGAGGTTGCCGAATTACAACGCGCTATTTTTCGCAGTGCGCGCAGTACGCGTCGAGATGTCACTCCCGGCCCTTCGGTCCATTCACCCACCGCACCGTTAGGAGTCGACGTCCATGAATATCACGCATGCGAGCAGTTCATCAAGAATCTCGGAAAGCGGTTATTCGACTTCCTGTTCGCGGGCGAGGTGGGAGAGTCTTATCGAAAAACGCTCGACAATGCCAACCGGGAGGGTCGATCGGTTCGCCTGAATCTGCATATCGACGAGAGAGCGCGATCTTTAGCCTCTGCGCCATGGGAAGCTTTATACGATCCCCGGTTGAGAACCTTCCTTACCACCCGGCTTGACACGCAATTCACTCGAACCGTGGGCCTAGCGAGCGCCCCGATCTCGAAGCCGCGGCGGCTTCATATCCTGGGCATGATCGCATCACCTACAGAGTTTCGAGGTAGACCCGTAACCCCGATTGGCGGAACAGAGCGGGACGGGATTGTGAGCGCCCTGGAGCCACTTGAGCAGAGAGGAAGAGCAAAGCTACAGTGGACGCAAAGCGGGAGCTTGCGCGATCTAGTGAGAGGTTTGCGAAGATCCAACCTTCGACCAACGGCACACGCGGGTGATCGAGAGCCTTGGGGCGTATTCCATTTCATTGGCCACGGGGATTTCGATTCCAGCCGCTCGCTTGGGTTTGTGCTGATGGAGGGGGAAGGCGCGTCCGGGGGGCAACCATGCTATGCAGACGATTTGGCCAGCGTACTCTGTATACCGGGTGGTCCTCAGTTAGTGGTACTGAATGCTTGCAACGGCGCGCTATCCACTTCCGGCGACATATTCAATAGTACGGCGGCCTTGTTGGCTTTAAGCGGCATCCCCGCCGTGATAGCCATGCAATTCCCGGTGACGGACAAGACCGCCACCTATTTTGCAGAGAAACTCTACGACGAACTGGCAGACGGCGTGTCCATACAAGAAGCGTTGGTCAATACCCGAGTTCACTTGCGAAGCCACCTTTGCCCCGAATGGGTAACCCCCGTATTGTATTTAGCCGGGAGTGATGGCGAGTTGGTGCGTAAGCCTTTTGGCTGAATGCCTCTCCTATAAATCGAAATCTAATGACCGACAAAACAATCAAGCTGCTGGGATATCGGCCATGGATCTAGATTGGCATCTCGTCCTCGGCGCAACGCTCATCATCCTTTGGGCACGCGCCGATCTAGATTCCGGATTGCCCCAGCACGATTTTCAGTTCCGCACGTTCCCTGATCGGAGATTCATCGGGTACGTTGCCTATTGCTTAAGTTTATTGATGTTTTTCCTCGTTCTCTATTCATTCACCACAATTGACCCCCACTTTATTTTTTGCCGCGCCAACGATGCCGCTGGTTGCGGAAGCCCTCATCCGCGCTACGGGATCGGTTCGCTAGTCGCGCTACTCATTCTGATGGGGGTCCTGCCAAACGTCCCGCTCCTTGACCGATGGCTCTCCGACCTGCGAAGTTTCTGCAGAGCGCTAGCCTTGTATCCGCAAGGAATGACGCAATTCATGGGTTCGATACGGCGAGAGCCGTCGGAGAGTTCGTCGCGGGCCCGATCGTCACTCTTGTCCGCGCTGGAGCGCTACGACGTTCCGTGGGAAGCGATACGCACCGAGATGCCATCCGCTTTTATAGATCGACTGGTTGAAATTCAGCAAGTTCGAGATAGCGTGCGTGAATTCGAAAACACCACGCCCAATCGTGGAGTACTACTTGCCTATGTCGCCGCTCGCAGTGAAGTTTTTCAAATGGCAGAAACCAGCTATCAGCGACTGATTCGCTTGGTTGCCAAGATGGTTTGTCTCGGAGCAGCGACGGAAAGCGCCGATCACGTGGCGGACGCCGACACAATTGCAGATAAGGGAACAATTTTGGCGGAGCTGGCGGACAGAACGCTCGAGCGATACAGACAGATTTTTACTGAGATAGCGATATCTTGCTATGGCAATCAAAGTGCACGCACCAAACTTGCCAGCGCCGCGGGTTACATCATTCCCTCAGAGCCCAACTTGCCGTACTGGACGCTGGTCCTTGTGCTAGTAACCGATGCCGCGCTGCTATTGCTTGCAGCGGTTCCTGGAATTGGGGCAACTGGGACTGTGCCCATGCCCAGAACGGTAGTTGCGATTTTCGTCTTGGGACACTGCTTCACCGCGACTATCTGCATTGCATGCGCCATATTCCCGAAGCGCGTCGGCAACTTCGCAAGACCCACGCCATATTCGTATCCCTGGAAATCCTACCTAACGTATGGCTTGTTAAGCTACGGAATAGGAGTTGTTTTCAATCTGCTCAGTTCGCTATTCGCGTTCCAGACAATGAATGCGCCAGGGCATAACTTGGCGGACCAAGGGTTTCAGAATTGGCCCATTTGGTTGCCACCTTTGGTTTTCTCCCTTCATTTTCCGGTCATGACGACTGTTGTCAGCTTTCGTTCAGATGTTCACCTCCGTCACCGCAAGGGTAGCCCACTCGCGCAGCGAGTGTGGGATGCATTGATTTTAGGTTCGGCCCTTCTATTGACAAACGTCGGCACGCGCGCCTTCCTTCATCCGCCAACGCATATCTTCTTGTACATATATACTGTGTTGGGAATTGTCGTCGGCTTTTCACTTCCGGTAACCGTTGCTGCGTACCTGAATGCCGCGGAAGAGCAGCGCATGCTCGATTGACGGGAGACTTCATTGGCATGCCGGCATGGCTTGCGGGTCTCGGCAGGATGACCGTGGCAAAGCGCACGTTCCAGCCACTCTCTTGAACGAAAGAGAGCAGATTGAACATTCACTGCCGATCGCAGAAAAATGCCAATCCGTTTCAATGAAGATCTCCGAAGCCAACGGCCGACTGCCGGGCATTGCGCATGGTTGCGCTGGAAAGAAAGGTTGTCGTACCGTAGCCCCGAAGATATGGGATGACGACGCGGTAGCCCGCTGACGCCAGCAGAGGAGCGGCATCGACGAAGCTGTAAATGTCGTACGGCCAGCCGTGCAGAAGGATGACAGGGGGACCATCTGCCGGACCCGCTTCTGCATATCCTACGTTCAAAGGCAGGCTTGCCGCCCTGGCGCCGCTGGATAGTGTGTTTGCAGCCCCGATCATGCCGAGCTGCGCAGCGGCCAGGGTCATGGCAAAATTGATCGGGATCAGCTTACTTTCATCAGCCGCAGCAGGGCGAGGAACGCCATGCGGTGCCTTGAGAGCCCAATGATTGTTTTGGAGCAAAAGCGCAGTCTCACTGCTTCCCGCCCGCTGCTCGCATTGGAGTCGGCATTCCATACCGAAGCGCGAACGGCCACAATAGGCCATGCTGTCCTTTGGTTTTCCACCGATTTCATCGCCCGCGGCGCGCGTCCTGATTCTGGGGAGCTTGCCGGGTCAACTGTCGCTCGAGCGGGGGGAGTACTACGCGAATCCACAGAACTCGTTCTGGAAGATCATCGCCGTCCGTGTCCCTGACCTATCCGCCGACTACGCCGGGCGCGTGCGGCAGCTCATCGAACTGCGCATCGCGCTCTGGGATGTCCTGGCAGCCGCAACCCGTTCCGGGAGTCTCGATGCGGACATCGCGGATGATGCGATCCCGAACAACTTTTGCGCTTTCTTCCACGCCCATCCCGAGATTCAGCTCATTGGCTTCAACGGCGGGACCGCCGCGAGGCTCTATCGGCGGCACGTGGTGCCGGCTCTGAGTGACGCGCAGCGTTCGATTGTAAGGACCACCCTACCCTCCACGAGCCCCGCCCATGCAAGCCTGCCTTTTGCCGAGAAGGCGGCCCGCTGGTCAGCTATTTGCGGTATCAAATGAAGGAGTGAGCGCGGGCAATGGGTGTCGCTCAGAAGGCTCCGGGAGAATGACCAGCTATCTCAGCATCCAGCGGGCGACCGGTCACGCGTGATGTCCAATCGCTATAATGCACTGCCACTGTCCGAACGGCACCGGCTCACGGAGCACAAGAATGAGCGTCAATCACTCTGGGATTGCTCAACCCGAGCCAGCTCCTCGGCTGCCGGCGCCGATACCGCGCCAAGGCAAGGTGTCCACACTCGATTACATCCGCCTGATGCGCGACAGCTCGATCGCCGCATTCGGACAGGAAGCCTACGAACAGGACATGATCGAAAGAAGAATACTTGGACGGTCTCGCTACATCGTCAATGACCCCACCGCTGTCAAGCACGTGCTCCTCGATAACGTCGCCAACTACGAGAAGACCGAGATCATGCGGCGCATTCTGGAGCCCGCACTCGGCAAGGGCTTGCTCACCTCGGAAGGTGAGACTTGGAAGGTGCACAGGCGAACCATGACGCCAGCGTTCGATCAGCGCAGCGTCGCGGCTTACACGGCGGTGATGACGGGCGCCGCAGAGGAACTGATGGGGAAATGGGACGGCGCGGGATCCGATACAACCGTCGATGTGTCAATTGCGATGACGGAAGTGACCTTGCAAATCATCTCACGCACCATGTTCTCATCCGATTCCAATGACATGGCTGACATTATGGAGCGTAGTTTTCGGGAGTATCAGGCGCAGATGCGGCCCAACCTCCTGGATTTCATTGGCATGCCGGCATGGCTTGCGGGTCTCGGCCGGATGAATGTGGCAAAGCGCACCTTGCGGGAATTCAATGTCGTCATCGACCGGCTGATTGCGGCTCGAACCCGCAACCCGGAGAGCGCCCCCAAGGATTTGCTAGGCCGCATGATCGCGGCGCGCGATGAACGCACCGGCGCCAGAATGACTGCGCAAGAAGTGCGCGATAATATCATCACGATTTTTATGGCGGGGCATGAAACCACGGCGATGACGATGACCTGGACCTGGTATCTGCTGTCCCAGCATCCGGCGGTTGAGGCGAAATTGCATGCTGAACTGGATGCGGTGCTGGTAGGTCGTGCGCCCACTTACGAGGACCTTCCAAGGCTGCCCTATTCACGCATGATTATCGATGAGTCGATGCGGATGTATCCGCCGGCACATACCATGGTGAGGGTGGCGCTCGCGGAAGATACCCTATGCGGCCGCCGGATTCCCAAGGGGGCGATCATCATCATCGCACCTTGGCTGCTGCATCGACACACGAAGCAATGGCAGGACCCCGGCCGATTCATACCTGAGCGATTTGATGCGGAACACGCGGCGCATCGGCCGCGGTTCTCGTACTTGCCATTTGGCGGCGGCAGGCGAATTTGCATTGGCGCGGCATTCGCGTTGGCCGAAGCTACAATTTTGCTTGCAACCATTGCCGGTCGATATCGACTCACGCTCGCACCCGGACATCGCGTCGAGCCTCAGGCGCTGATTACGTTAAGACCCCGTCACGGAATAAAAATGCGAGTAGCCCGGCGCAGCAGCGAAGCGCGACATTAGTTGTCGGCGGTCTGGATGGTGAAATAATGGCAGGGAATGGCGGACATTCCACCGTCGAGCCTCGCAGACGCCGCGAGCAGCACCGATGCTGCCTCGCTCCCTGTGAATGGAATAATTATTAGGGTCATTGATCCCGTTGCTGCACCGCGCCGTCACCCATTACGGCCCTAATTGCCGCTTTTCGACCAATCCTGCCCCCATTTGCAATAGATAGGTACGACATAGACAGTCCGATGGACTGCCCAGACAGGATCACATGAGGCCAGAGTCGACCATTCAGCAGTTCGGGGCGCACGAAGGCCAACGTCACCACTTGTCCCGCTACGGCATTCGCGAATTGCTGGCGATGCACTTGGGTCAACTCGGGTCCGCCTCCAAGACCGAAGAGAACATCATCGAGCTTATGTGGAAGTACGGGCAATCGGCACGCGACGTGGCCGCGCACTTGGACATTCCGGTCGCAGCAGTGCAGTCCGTGCGTCATCAGGCGGTGAGTGCATTGCTCGCCGAGATTCGTCATCCGCATCGACAACCCAAGATTGGGAGAGTAGCCATGAAGCACGAAGACGCGCTTAACATTTTGGGCTCCGCCATCGCTTCGGCCGGTGATCCGAAGTCCTTGGACGCCGTTCGCAAGCATCGCGATGACATTCGGAATGCCTTGGATGAGGGCGATGTGCCCTTGGACGAAGCGCAATGGGCGAAGCTCGAGGAAAATCCCGAGTGGCTAGCCCAAATCTACGACTCCCTTGCCGAGAAGTCCGAGCCGAATGAAGAGTCTGCAGTAGCCCGCGCCATCGCAGACTTGCGGCGTGAGGAGGAGCAGGAGATCGGCGAAGCCTTCGCCGCGCTCATTCAAGAACTACCGGATGCCTTTCACGACTGGCCGATGCTCTTCAAGAACGTTGCCACCGTGGACCGCGCGTACCAGAGCGAGCTCCTCAGTCATCGCTCCGTGCAGGCTTCCGAAAAGGCATCGATTGGCTTGACCGCGTACGGCATGACTCCGACCGTTTTCTTTTCTGCCGCCCGAGGCCTGGAGATGCTCTTCAATCGAACGGAGCGAGCGGCACGCGCCGGCATGGACCGGGAGAGGGCCACAGAGGCCCCACGTCAATTTAAATTGCCAAAATCCGTCATCTTGGAATTCGGCGACGGTCGCGGCCGCCTGCCCATATCGGATGACTTGATCGTCGCCGAGATGATCTCAACGCCCGGCCTTGTTCCGGGCGCAGAGAAACCTCACCCGCTGGCTCTTGAGCGCATTGCGGTTTAAGCCCTACATCATCGATCGCTACTACGCGGAGGTCGATGCGGAAGCCATCGGGCTACGTTGGCTGGGAGTCGCATCCCAGGAAAAACACGCGCGTCAGGATCTGATCGCGCGATGGACTCGCGGACGATAAGAACATCGGCACCAAGAGGCGGCGAGAGCCATCGGCCAAACCCGAATCCGGTATTTACCCGACACGCCCATGCCCTGAAATGCGCCATTCAAGCGCACGAACGTCTGCGTGTCCCACATGGTCACGCCCGCGGCGCCAATGAGCTGATGCACCAACAGCGTATTGGCTGGCCACTGCCGCGCGGGTCGATTCCCGAACCAGCTGCGCCAATGGTAGGGCACTTGATCGTGCTGCGTCGTGTTACAGCGCCGCTTTTCAGGAAAACTATCCGAAAAACTGTGCCACGAGCGCACCCATTGCTGTCAGGGCGGCTCAGGGTGGAATCCGTCGCTCACGCCACCGCTGCAGCAAACGCAGCAAATAAATCCCCGGGCAGTGGATGGTGCAGCCGCCAGGTGATAGCCATCGGTAATTCCGATTCATGCTTCACATAGGTCGCCGGTCCGAGAAAGTAGAAAGCGCGTTCGTCGCTGCGCCGCCGAGCGAACAGCATGACGCTCGTGCCCTGGTCAGTATGATGCTGGTATCGTTGCCCGGTCGGACTCGCGGCGCGGGTTACCGATTGACTCTCCCAGTGAATAAGATCCCGACTGATGGCATAGTCCTTGTAGCGCGTCGTCGGCGAGAAGCTGCCCGAAGTCTTGTCGAGCGTAAAGGCGAAAAGATCTGCCTGGGCGTCGTTGGCCCAATACACGCCTGACTGCCACGGGGCGACCCGGGCGGTAGTACCAATGCCAAACGCTGCCAGGATCTCGACTCGCGTATAGCGAGCGTGAATACCGAGGGGGACCTCTGCGTGGGTCGTAAGCGGTACCGACACATGCTCGATCCGCTCCGCCAGCACACCCAGGAGCTCGCGAAGCTCATGCCGCACCTGCGGATGTTGCAGCAGCAATGCGGCGCCCTCCTCCAGGGTCGTCTCTGAGTTCACCGCCGAATCCACCACTGAGCCGACCAGCATCCGCAGCAGCCGTCGCTTGCGTATCGCCAGTGTCTCGACGTTCAGCGCCACTGCTTTCTCCAGAAATTCCCGGTAACTTTCGATTCGTTCTCGATCGTCGACGTGTAAGAGCCGCCCGCAGGCTCGGCGCAGAAGCCGTTCATGCGGGCCCGGCGGGTGAACCGTCAACCCTGCCTCCTGACACAGGTCGGACCAGCTGACGTTGTTGGCGTAAAGCTCCTCGAGTTCCAGCCCGGTCTCGGCCAGAAAGGTCGCTAGCGCGACGCTCGTCGCGCCTGCCGCCAGGGAGCGCAACGCCTGGACCCTCTCCGCTCGCCGTGACGGCACGGCATGCCGTACGTTGTCGAGGACAATCTGGCTCGCGACGCGATCCAACTCCATATGGCAACCGGCCGGAAGGAAGGGGAAGCCCGTGGCGATTTGCTCCTCCAACTCGCGACGCGTGCCACCCAAGAGCGCCCGAAGCCGGCGGTCGAATCGAAATTCCTTACGATGATGCCCGACGAAATCGAGGACAGTGCAGACGGTCTTGCCGACGCTGCGGCGCAAACCCCGCCCCAATTGCTGCAGGAACAGCGTCGCGCTGTCCGTAGGCCGCAACATCAGCAGAGTGTCCACGGACGGCACGTCGATGCCCTCGTTGAACAGGTCTACCGAGAAAATAATGTTGATGCGGCGGGCCGCAAGATCCCGTAGCGCCTGGCGTCGCTCGGCCTCCGGCGTGTCAGACCAGATGGCGATGGCGGCGACTCCGGAGGCCTGGAACACGCGCGCCATAAAGCGGGCATGCTCAACGCTCACGCAGAAGCCCAGCGCGCGCATGCGACCAATATTGTCCACATGCTCCACGAGTTGCTTCAGCGCGAGTTTCGCGACCGCATCGTTGGCGGTGAGCAGGTTAGACAGACCCGCCACATCGTACCCGCGGCCCCGTCGCCAAGGCAGTTCGCGCAAATCCAGTCCGTCGTGAATCCCGTAATAGGCGAAGGCTGACAGCCGCTGCTGATCGATGGCGTCCCAAAGCCGCAGCTCGGCCGCGATTCGACCGTCAAACCAGTCCAAGATGGGCAAGCCGTCGCTGCGCTCGGGGGTTGCTGTCAGTCCCAGGAGTTCAACCGGCTGGACATACTCGAGCAGCGACCGATACGACTGCGCCGCGGCGTGGTGGAATTCGTCGATGACTACCACGTCGAAGTGCCGTGCATCCAGATGGCCCAAGCCAGCGGCATTGAGGCTTTGAATCGATGCGAACACGTGATCAAACACCGCAGGCCGATGATCCCCCACCCACAATTCGCCGAAGGTGGGATCGCGCAGCGCCTGGCGAAACGTAGCGAGGGTTTGCGTGAGAATTTCCTCTCGGTGAGCGACAAACAGCAGGCGCGCCCTGGACAAGGATTCCCGCAGGCCGAGGTAGTCGAGGGCCGCCATCACGGTCTTACCCGTTCCGGTGGCAGAAACCAGCAGGTTCCGATGGTGACCCTGGAGTCGAGCCAGCGCAATTTGCTCCAGCAGCCGCTCCTGGAATGGCTCAGGCCGAAGCTCGGTCGGGCTCAGTACGATGATGGGTCCGTCGCCCTGCACGGCAGCGGTCCGGGCAAGGAAAACGTCTCGATCGTAGAGCTCAAAATCTGGATTGTGCCAATAGCTCTCAAACACCGCAGTGACTTTATCGATCACGTCGGGATTGCGCGCGCCGGACACGCGCACGTTCCACTCGAGGCCGCTGATTTGCGCGGAATGGGTCAAATTGGAGGAACCGATGTACGCCGTCGAAAAGCCTGACTTGCGGTGAAATAGCCAAGCCTTGGCATGTAACCGAGTGCTCGACGTATCGTAGGAAACCCGTATGTCAGCGCCCAGCCCGCCCAAGGCATCCAGCGCTCGCGCCTCAGTGGATCCGGTGTAGGTCGTCGTCAGCACACGAAGCTTTCGTCCCTCGCTCCGATGCCTGCGCAGCGACTCGAGCAGCGGGTCGATGCCGCTATATCGGATGAACGCCATCACGATATCAATGGCATCGGCTGACCGGATTTCCGTGAGGATTTGACTGCCCACTCGCGGCTCACCGGGTGCATTGGTGAGCAGTGTCGTATCCAGCAGCGGGATCATGGGCGCGGTTATCGTATCGGGGCGACCATCGGGCAGCCGGCCCACGATCCCCTCTAGCACATCGCCGGCCGCGACTGGACGCTCCGCCGCGAATTCGGCCGTCGGTGGGAGCTCACGAATGAGGTCTATCAGCCTGCGCGCAAGATCGAGTCCGACCTCCGTCCGTTCACCCTCCGCAATGCTTTTGACTGCACGCTCTATCACTCGCGCCAAATGCAATGCGATTCGATCCGCAGCCTCCGGAGTCCGAAGTGCCGAGCGGATCGGTTCAAGCGCGGCATCCAAGCTGTTGAGTTCCCCCTCCAGCCCCTCCGTGACCAGGACTTCATACAGGCCGCGGTCAAGGGAAGTCATTGTTTATCACCGCCAAGGCGCGCGCGACATTAGTGGCGCATTCGATCATACGGATCCATCGCGGCCGGGTGGCAAAGTTGGGCACATCGATCTTCACACAGCGGCCACTCGTCGTTGGCCGGCCTGCTAGACGTCCTTTGTGTCCGTGCCGGCGCAGAGTATCTCGCAGCGCGACTTAGCATACTCCCAGGCTGAAAAATCGCTCTGTCCGGGACCTGAAATCCAGGGATCCTCGCCGAACATCGTATATTGGCTATAGAGAGTGGAAGCGCTCATGCCGGCTCGGTAATCGCTCAGCAGACCGTCGTCGACTATCTTTTTTGCCGCCTCGACGGCAGCCTCCAGGGTCTCGAATTCCCCATGGGTATATCGCTTGTCTTTGTCCATGTAATGGTAGTTGTCGTCGACGAACACCTTATAGATCATCAAGGCCGCTCCTTTTCCGCCGGCACTCGCACTGCGCAGGCAACATCTCGCAGCAGATACTCCACACGAACTCGCCGCAATACGCCTGTCACTGACCGGCCTCGCACAACCCAATGAACGCGCCCAGCTCGAGCAACTCCGTAACGCTGCCAGGCATGTAGCAGGTCAGCGCCACGGAGCGGACTATAACGGCTCGCCACTTGGCCCGCGATACGGCCACATTGACGCGATTGCGATTCAACAGGAACGCCATACCGCGCGGCACGTCCCCATGCGAAGAGGCGGTCATCGATACGATGGCGATCGGGGCCTCCTGGCCCTGAAATTTGTCGACCGTTCCAGCCCTCACCGCGGCGAGGCCGGCCGCATCGAGCTGATCGCGAATCCGCGCCACCTGGGCGTTGTAGGGCGCTACGACGAGGAAGTCCGCGGGCTGCAGGGGACGAGCGGCGATGTCGGGAGATTCCTGCCAGCGCTTGCCCAGCAGCAGGCGGACTTGCTCGACCACCGCGCGGGCTTCCTCAATCGATTCGGTGCGGTTGCCGGTGTGCTCGACCCAAACGACGCCGAGGCCGGGCGCGACGCCCTGCAGATCGCGCCGGTCCGCGTCTTTGGCGACCTCGAGCCTGCGCTCGTACGAGAGCGCTGAGACCTTCGAACACAGCGCGGGGTGCATCCGGTAGGAGTTTGCGAGGAAGTAGCCGAACTCCGCCGGGAGGGTGTCGTGACCGCGCATGAGCCAGCCCAGGGCGGACTCGTCCACGGCATTGGCATGGGTGGCCTGACTGACCTGCGGCAGTTGCTGCGGGTCGCCCAGCAACAACAGGCGGCGCGCGGCAACCGATGCCGCCAGCGTCGCCGCCAGCGAGAATTGACCGGCCTCATCGACGACCAGCAGATCGAGATCGCCGGAAGTGAGCAAATCCGGATGGGCGAACGCCCATGCGGTACCACCGATGACGCAGCCGGTGGATCGGTGCTCCTCCAAAAAGCGCGCGCGCGAACGTGCGTCGTCCTTGAGCACGGTCCAGCGCGGATCGACCGCCTCGGGCTTGCTCTTCCCGACCAAGGCCGCATGGAGTCCCGAAGCGACGATGGCGGTCAGCATGTTCTCGACCACGGCGTGCGATTGAGCCACCACGCCAATGCGCCAGCGATGCTTTTCCACGAGCTCGCGGATGACTCGTGATCCGGTGTGCGTCTTGCCCGTTCCCGGCGGCCCCTGAACGGCGAGATAAGAATTCTGCATGGCAACCAGCGTCGTGACGATGTCCGTCACGGGGTCGGAGCCTCGCGACAGGCCGGTGGTGCCCGCAACCCGCGGCGCTCGGCGCACGAGCAGGTCAAAGATGGCTCGAGTTGGAAGCGCACCCGTCGCAGCCACCTCGGATGCGAGCTGCTCAATGGCGGCCTCCAGGGTATCGGCCGACGGAGGCGCGGCCGGCGTTAGCGCAATTGGGAGCTCGGGAAAACTCTCAGCGGGACTGCGAGATTCCTCGAGCGTTACGGTGCACGAGTCGTTCGAGTCTTGTTCGATCACCATTGCCCCCGCTGCGCAGAGCGGGGCGCCCTGTGGACCAAACGAACCCGGAGGACCTGGGATGGCATACACCGCGGACACCTTACTTCCTGGCCGACTGCCTGGCGCCCAATTGCCCGTCAGGCGCAAGGTACGACGATGATTTCGCGCACGGCCGCCGGGGTGGGCCCAGTCCTGCTCGAGCGTGACGGCATCGACCACGAACACATTCCGGGTCTCGGCCCAATCGTCGATCGGGTTTTGCAGGCGCTCGAAATGCTCCCACCAAAAGACGTTCTCTTCCATGCGGTAGTAGTTCAGGGCGGACCCCAGTATCGCGAACGCCTGCTGCTCGGGAGAACGGGTCGCCGAGGGGCCCTTACCGGCGAGACCGAACAGGCGGCTTGCCAGAGCTTGCTGCGCCTGCGCGGTTTGGCGTTCGGATTCGGACCCGGCATCGGACTTGGCCGCCTTCGTGCGGGGCTTGATCCGATCGTACACGCCGGCGTCTCGCGCCTTCTGCATGAGCCAGGTGCGCAGCTCGAGCGTCGAGAGGCAGTCAAAGCGGTTATAACTCTCGAGATCGGCGAGGAGCTTGTCTGCTGCAGCGGGGTCGCGATCTCGGCGCTCCCGGTATTGTTGGTACGCCAGGATGGACGCGCCGCCGGAGGTCACACCAGCCTGATCGCGGTGCCGGTTCATGTAAAGCGGCTCGAGCGCTTTGATGCTGTACGAGGGGGCCGAGATACGAATCGCGCCGCGCACGGTCGGGTACAGATCCACGAAGACTTCGTCGCGCAGCAAGGTATCGAGCTCGTCCAGCTTGATCTGGTACCGCATCATCATGCGCTTGAGAGCCGTCTTCTCATAGGCGGCGTAGTGATAAATATGCATGTCGGGATACTGGGCGCGGCGAGCGGCCACGAAGTCCATGAAGGCCACGAAAGCGGCCCGCTCCTCCGTCCATGAGTGCGCCCAGCGCGGCGCGAACTCGTAACGCCCTTCGGCGTCCATGATGCCCCACAGGTACTCCAGGCCATTGCGGCTGGGATCACCCTCGTCGTACAGCGGGTCGCCCTCGAAATCGAAGAACAGATCGCCTTCTGAAGGCGCGGGCAGCAGCGCCAGCGTTTGCGCAGCGGCGGGCGTCAATTCGGCAATCACGGGTGCGCCGGCGCCAGCCTGCATCTGCGTCCATTGCAGTCGTGCCTGACACTTGAGCTTCTCGAACGCGGCCGGTGCCATGTCACCGGGCGGAGCGCCGGCGGCCGCCAGGGCGCCGATGGTGGTGACCCCCGCGGCGCGCAGCTTGCCGCGCTGAGCGAGACTCATGCCGGCGACGAGCAGTAGGTCGTTGGTCCTGTCGACGGCTGCCTGGCACTCGTCGCAGCGGCCGCAGGCGGCGTGGCGCTCGTCACCCCACTGCACCGGAACCCTGCCGCGGTGATGCTCGAGGAGCATCCGGCGCAGCCGCTCGCGGCGTTCGCGAAACACCGGCAGGACGTCGTCGGTGCGGAAGTCGACACGCTCGCCGCTGCCCAAGAGCAACGACACCCGGGGTGACACTGGCTGCTGCATGCGATCGAGCTGGTCCGCGTAGGCGCCCAACTGCAGCAGCGCTTTCGGCTTCGCCGACCTGGCGAGCTTCGCGTCGCAGACGACCCATCCATTCTGCGACAGTTCGAGGAAGTCTGCGTAGCCGTGAAATTCGCCGTCGAAGAAGCCCGCCTGATACACGACATCGGCCTTTTTCAGCAAAGCCGCCCGGGTTGCCGCATCCGCCGCCGTCAAGGCCGGCGCTGTGTAAGGGGTGGGTACCCGAGGCAACTCCATGACGGAGCCCGCTGCGTGCCGCTCGGCGAGCAGGCGCTCTTCATGGCGATCTCCGAGCCTTGCGATATGCTCGTGCAGCGGGTCGGCGGGAAATTCGGGGTTCTCGGCCCATCCCAGACGATAGTCTGCCGTGCGCAGCAGCGCGTACTCGCATCCGGCAGCCGCGGTCAGATCCGATGCCGTCCAAATCAGCGTTCCCTCAAGCAAGAACATTGGTCGATACTCCCTGTTTGAATGGCGATCCGTTCAGCCCCGACCCATCGCCTTGGCCGCCGGTGCGGCGTCGGCGACCCCTCCCTCGGCTAGTTCCGACTCGAGCTCGAGCGCGGCGGGCGAGAACCCCAGCACTTCGGCGGCGTCCGCCTCCTCCATGCGCTCCACCGCCTGCAACCGCCGCGTCATGGCGCGCGTGCGGATGCCCGTTTCGTCGATGGTCCGGGAGGCGGTGTCGAGCTGCCGTCGCACCCGCTCGAGCGTGCCGCCGAATTTGCCAAACTCGGTCTTGACTGCGCCCAGCACCCGCCAGACCTCCGCCGCGCGCTGCTCGACGATGAGTGTCTGAAAGCCCATGCGTAGGCTGCTGACAATGGCGGACAGCGTGGTCGGCCCGGCGACCACGATGCGATACTTCTGCAGGAGCTCCTCGACGAATTGCGGCTGGCGCAGCGCCTCGGCGTAGAGTCCCTCGGTGGCGAGGAACATGATGGCGTAATCGGTAGTCGCGGGCGGGTTCACGTAGCGGTCGTGAATGTCCTTGGCAGCGGCCTTGAGTGCCCGCAACAAGGCGTCGGTCGCCGCCTGCACAGCCACCGGATCGCCGGCTTCGGCGGCGGCCTGCAGCCGGCCGTAGTCCTCGGTCGGAAACTTCGAGTCGATCGGCAGCCAGAGGCCGCGGTCGCGCTCGTCCCTGGGCCCAGGTAAGCGAATGGCGCACTCGACGCGCTCGAGCGAACCCTCGCGTACGCAGACGTTGCGAGACCACTGCTCGGGCGTCAGGATTTGCTCGAGAATGCCGCCGAGCTGCACTTCCGCCCAGGTGCCGCGCACCTTGACATTGCTGAAGATGCGCTTGAGGTCGCCGACGCCTGTGGCGAGTCCCTGCATCTCGCCCAGGCCTTTGTGCACGAGCTCCAGGCGTTCGCTTACGAATTTGAACGACTCGCCCAGGCGCTTCTCGAGAGTGCCTTCCAGTTTCTCATCCACGGTGCGGCGCATCTCCTCGAGCTTGCGCTCATTGCCTTCCTGCATTTCCCTCACCCGGGCATCGAGCCGATCTTTCAGCTCTTCCGCGCGGGTATCGAAAGTGGTACGGATGCGCTCCAGAGTGGCAATCAAGGCATCCGAATGGGTCTTAAGCCCCGCCGCCAGCTCCTTTTGCACCGTATCCAGCCGGGCATCGAGCGTATCCCGACTGCGGTCGAGAGCGCCGCGCGTCGCCTCGAGTTTGGCTTCGGTGGTGCCCTCGAGATCCTTGACGGAACGACGCAGCTCCTCGCGGCCAACGCGCAGATCCTCACGTACGTCCTGGGCAAAGGTGTGGCTGCTCGAGCTTCGGAGCAGCAGCATCACCAGCATAATGACATTCACCGCGGCGGCGGCGAGAAGGAACGGTAGCAGTACAGTGTTCATGGGCATCCCAATGGTGGCTGATGCGAGGCATGGTACGGGGCGCGAGTCTCAGAACCTGAGACTCGCGCGAGTGCCTGAGAATTGTCGCCATATGTCCAATCGGGGCAGAGCTAGCGGCCCGAATCACGATAGAGCTGTAAGGCCCTCTCCAGCTGACTCCTAACCTCGTCGATCAGCGAGTCCGGTCCGAGCACCGTGACATGGGACCCATGCCGCAGGACATCCATCACGAGCTCGCGCGGATCACCATAGGGGATGCGAAGCTCGTAGCGGCCGTCCGCGTGCCAGGTGCCTTGCTGCGATGGATGCCACACTTCGTCGGCCACCCAGCGGGCACGCTCGGCCGAGAAGAGCAACACCGCGAGCTTGTCCGCCGGACCGCCGAAGATGCCGTAGGAGCTCGCGTAGTGCGCATCGAGCGCCGCATCCGCCACATCGATCGCCTGCGTCTCGAGCATGGTCGCGCGCCGGATGCGGTCGACCGCGAAGCACCGCAGCGCCGCCTTATCTTCATCCCAGCCATCCAGGTACCAAGCCTCGCGATAATGCGTCACCCGCTGCGGCGACACGGTCCGCTCGGAGCGCTGGTCCGTGCCGCGCGCATGGTATTCGATCCAGATCTTTTTGCGCTGAAGTGTCGCCGCCGCAATGGTCTGAAAGGCGGTGCCCGTGGGACGGGAAGCAATCGCCGGAAAGCGCAGGCGGCCGGCGGCCTCGCCTAAATTCAGCCGCCGATGGCGGGTAAGCTCGTCCAAGCGCTTGGACAGCAGCCCCAAGTGCTCGTTGAGCAGGCCGCCGCCCAAGTCCTTGAGCAAGCGCTGCATCAGCGCGAGGGCCTGAAGCTCGCCGGCGGTGAACCACAGGCCGGGCAGCTCGAAGGCGCCCTCGCCGCTCGCGCGCTCATAGCGAAAGCCGCCGACCCCGGTGTCGAACACCACGGGGGCGTGCAGGGTGTCCTTCAGTACGGCGATGGCGCGATACAGGGTGGCCTTGGAGCATTCGAGTCGCGCCATCAGGTCCTCGAGAGAGATCGGCGTCTGGCGGGCGGCGAGAATGGCGTGCAGGTGGAAGATGCGGTCGAATTTGTCCATGTGGTGAGGCGGCGCGCGGGTTGACTGCTACTCGACCACTCTGAGGAGCTGCTTGCCCTTCATGCGCTCGAGCCAACGCAACGCGGCTTCAGTGGTCATGGCTATGCCGCCTCACAAGTCGACGGAGAGCAGCGCATGCATTTGAGCGGTCAAAAACGGTATGCACTGGCGGTTGAAGCGACCCCAACTTCCAAAAAACCGGGTGCGGCACACCACCACTCCGCTCTCAGTCAAACATACATCCCCGGCGACCCGGTGCTGCCCGTTTACCACGGCGTTAACAGAAATCCAACCGTTGCCTGCCGGTACGCCGAACAGCGGCCCGATCAGTTGCCATGTAGGCGCTCCGTATGCCACCACGAAAAGAGGCATATTCTGTTGGAAGAACTGCGTGAGTATTAGCTGACGTTGGTGATCCCAGACATCATGCGGGTGATAGTTAAGTACCGCCTTGCCCATGCTGGGACGAGGGACTGGATAGCACTCGGCGAGTAGAGTCTGGCCGTGCGCTCGACCCAGATGCTCGCGCCAATACTCATCGGGCCGCAGGGCTTGGTCGGCCAGTCCAAGCGGCACAAGGAGCTCCAACGCAAAGTATGCGGCGGTGGTCCACTGCTGCACGGGCCGCGCACCGGGAGGTGCGTGAAAAGGATTTGGGGCGGGGAGTCGTTCGTGAGCGTCTCCTACGTCCATCACGGGTACGTCAAAGTGCTCAACGCGAACTTCGATGTCTTCGGGATGTGCATCAGGGTGCCGCCCCTTTTCTTCAATGCCTAGGAATACGAGCGGAGCTTCAAGCGGGCCGTAGCCTACGAACTGGCATAGCTCGGCAATGTGTGCAGGATCCATCGAAATCATGCCCTTGTATGTGGCCCCTTGGCGAATCTGCTTGCACTCGCGTGCGCCGGTAGCATACACGGAGATCCGAAAATCGAGTGTTGTCCGCGTTAAACTAGGCACCGTGTTTGGCCACCCTGGCCGAAGTACAAGGATTGCACAGATGTCATTGGATAATGCGTCGCGCATTACCTCTGCGTCGACCAATTGATTTTTACGCTTTAGAGGCGTCGCTAATGCCACTAACCCCAGCCCAAGTCCTGCAGCTCAGCACCGCAATCGCTGGCTACGCGTTTCCGCCGGCGTACTTCGACTACTCGGCAGGCGCTCCCGTCATAGGGCTCAGCATGGCGCAGGTGGAGGCACGTATCCGGATTGACCTAACCGCGGGCGTTCCTTCGCAGACCAAGGATGGCCTATCGAACGTGCTGTACTGGGGATTCACCCAGATGGGCGGTCTCGCGGACGTTCGGGTCGGTCACTTCCGCACTACGGTCAGCCCGACGCAGCTACGGGCGGCTTCCCTCTTGCTGAGCGGATCGCCGCGGCCGACGCTACTATCCATCAAGAAGCTCGGGCTACCCCAGTTTTCCGGCGTTTCCTTTGTTAGCAAAGTCCGCATGTTCCTTGATCCAGTAAGTTCCGCCACACTGGATCAACAGATTATGAAGATTCGCGGAGTACGACCAACCACAGTGTTGGCTGCTGTACGTCCCGGCAAGACAACCATTCCCGTATCTGCGGCCAACTCAGCCGCCTATGAAGCGTGGTGCGAACGCCTGGATTACATCCGAAAAACGTATTTACCCGCCGTTCGAGTAGTAGATATTGAGCGTGGTCTGTTCCATCTCATTCAGTCCGGAAATCTTGCGACTTCCGCCGATCTGCTCGCTGACGCCTAGGACAGGTTGGAAGCGGACCGTGATTGATGTCGCGGTGCGTCGTCGGTAATTCGTTTCGTCCGGCTATTAAAAGCAACCGCTTTTACGTGATGCGCCGCCGCCGCACAGCGCTTTCGAACCCGCAGCGCTTCACGCGAAGGGTTCGTGTGACAAACGCTACGGCGCCGCCGCTTCCACTCGCTCTAGGAGGCGATTAATGGCCTCTAGTCCGGCGGTGCCGATTCTCAATGCACTTTCCTGTAGATCGATCAGGTCTTTGGCAAGCCTTCCGGTTTTGGTCTCTCCCTTCTGATCGGCTAGCTTTTTCTTGAACGGTTCCGGCGGTGAGATTCCAAGGCGATGCGACTGTTGATAAAGCACGCCCAACACGTCGTGTGCCCCTTTCGGCAGACCCTTCTGATGCTCGAGAAATGCAAATAGGGTGTCAACGATCACTCTCGCGATTTGTGGAGAGTCCCGCGCTGCGACCCCTAGGGTTGTGGCGAGCCGACTGATTGAAAACCATCCCTTAACTTGCAGCTCATCCAGCGTGGTCGCGAACTGGCTTGCGTCGAGACGCCCTTCCATGGCCGCCCGGATCAGTACTTCTCCAGCAGATCTGCGAACTTCTTGTTCTCCGCTCATGCAGGCGATCGCCAGTGCCATGTACTCGACATCGCCAAACGATCGCTGGTGGGGCCTAAGGGCGTCCACATACACGTAGTTGGGCTCGTAGACGGAACTGCTGGCCTCGAATCGCTGCAGCATCCTGTTGATGCCCCAATAGAGAAACCCGCGCGGATTCGTGGGCCATATCTGGGACTTCCATTCGATCACCCAGGGACTTACCCACTCTAGGGAAAAACGCTGCGTGGATTTTCGTGGATAGAACATGCATTGTGGAATGTCGTCCATCTTTTCTCCGACATCTGCGTCGAAGGATGCATCAAGAGGAAGGAAAGTCGATTCGGAATTGCGCGGCTGGTAGCCTGCAGGCTTGTCGACCTTTTGCGCCAGATTGAATCGGCTTTCGCGTAGCGCGTCCGGCACATTCGAGACGCCTAAAATGAGCCGGAGCTCCTTCAGGTCGCCGGCGGGTTGCCGAGCTCGTCCGGCGGCGACCCAGAGGGGCGCCCGAAGGACGTCTGTAATCCCGACTCGGCATTCTCCGCCGAGCGCGTATTCCGCCAACCGGCGCCACGCTCCCGCTATACGTCCCACGGATTCGTGCGCTTCGGCCTGTCCGAACGGCGCGAGACGCAGCAACGATTGAATCCCATCGCAATCATGAATGGAATCGGCCATCGCGTTCAGCCTCGCCACCCAGACGCGGGGATCGATCCAGCCGCCTGCGTGCGTCGGTGTGGAGAGTGGCTGCCAAGCCTGTCCTTTGCGCAACGCCGTCAGATAGGGCGCAAAGCGGGTCGTCCACCAGGACTCTGGTTCATGAAAACTTTTTGCCGCCGTCACGTCAACGCCGAACCACATCCCCACAAGTTTCACGAGCTGCGGCGGTACCCCCAAGCTCGACGTCAGACTCTTGGATGAAGTCGGTGCCAAAAATCGCTTAAAAATAGTATCTGCTACCTTCGAATCCGGTCGTCGATCGGCGAATCGGGCGATGCCATCGATGAGCCGCTCTATTTCATCGGCGCCCGAAACGGATTCGATGGCGAGCGCAATAGCCTCCAGCAATTCATCCGGAGACTCGATGGGAGCAACCCGCTGATAGTCAGTTTCCTCTGGTGCGACATTGGGCCACGCTTCCGCGCCTCTACCTGCGCGCCATCTATCAATCGCCTGCCTGACGCCCCACCGCTCGATCTCCCTTGCTGGGAGCTGCGAAACACGGCTCTCGATGACACCAAGATCTGTGGGCTGGGAGATTTCTCTCCATTCGCCGTCGATCGACAATGCTGAAAGGCGATCGCGGATTGTCGGTGCGACCGACTCGATCTGGGCGCCCACAGATACCCTTAGCAGATCGTCGGAATTTGCTGGATACGCCTCAATCAGTTCGGTCGCACGCCGCTGCACATCATCGGAGACGTTCGACAGCGCCCGCGCTGCGGCGAGCAGACACCGGGGCCGCCTCGTCTCGTCGTTCTTTGCCACCCTCTTCAGCAACGCAACCGCCGCATTGGCCTGCGACTTCTTCGGAAACAGCAAAACAGGCTCGATCATTTCCAAAAGCCTGTCGCGGTCGAGCAACGTGACCTTCTCGAGCCGATTTAATCCCTCCAGCGCGAACGAAACCGCTGTACCGGTCTGATTTGCCAAGAGTTGGCGAAGCATCTCCTGCCGGGTGGAGAGCTCTGCCGTAGACATCTTAAGAGCCTCGGCGAAGTGCACGAAGCCGCCGATCGCAGCCGGCTTCAGGCCCGATGCCATTCCGTTCAATGCCGCGTCAATCAACCTTCCTCGATCAATGTGCCCTGCCTTCTCGAGCCGGGTGAGGGCTACGGTCCAAGTCTCATGGTTCTCAGGCCGGTTCGGACGAGCCGCGACCCAATCCTTCGCGAAAGCCCCGTGCTCGGTCTCAAATAGCTGCCAGATTTCAGTTTCCAGCAAACCGTTGTCCTCAAGAAGCAATGTACTCAACGGCACATGCGTGGCGCCCTTTCGCCAATTTCGCCAGCCGATGCCATTCACCATGAGATTGATGTATGTGGCGGGCGCTGGTTTGCTGGCAATTCCAGCGCGCACCAATCCACGAACAACGGGCCACCAATGTCCGGGGACCCAGCGCTTGTCGATCTGATGTTTGATCCACCCGTCGATCCATGCCGGCTTGCGAGCGAGCAGCACGGCCAGTATCCCCTCCTCATGCGGCGTGAACAGCTGCAAGCGTCTCGCCTTCGTTCCGTCGCAGCAGGCCAGCACCGCCAGCTCCGCGTTGCGACTTGCCGGCTGACCCGCATCACCCATCACCTTCGAAAGGTCGCTCTTGCGCTCAAGGTCGTTCGCGGCCCGGAAAAGCTCGAATGCCTCCTTTGCCAGCATCCGCCGCGCGGCCTCATCCAGCGGCGCGAGCGCATCGACAAGCGGCCCTGCAGCCCCCGCCACAACCAGTCCCCGCAATTCCTCTGGCGTCATTGCGTTGAAGTCTGGAGCCTGACCGCGAGGAGATGCTTGCAGGGACCCCTCTGCCCTCTGTGTTTTCCGTACCAAGGGCAGGTGCAGCGCCATTCGCCGCCCACCATCACGGTGACCCTGTAGACCGCATCCTCACTGAGCACTTCGAACACCTGATCAGGCCCGGCGCCTGGAACGGCCGTGACCGCGGTCTTCGCCGCCAGCTCTCTCGCTCCCTCCAACCGACCCTGATACTTCTCCATTGCATCAATGGCAAATGGCAATTCGCGATGAAAGTACGCCTGGTCCGAGAGGTCAAAACCGACCACTCCCTGGGTGCCGAGAACAGACAGCGACTTCTCCACAGCCTTACCATCCATCGAGGCAGCCTGCGCCAATTCAGCAACGCTCAGGGCGTCCTGCCATTTGAGCTGCGCGCGAATGGCCAGCAGCTGCTGTCGACCATCGCTGGCGGAAAGTCCTTCCAATGCCTGTCCCTCGCCTGAGAAACCCCGGTCGAGATCGGGACTGAGCATTAACATCAAAGTACCGCTGGGATTTCCAACGATCCACGCGCTGACGGACGAATCCTGATCCACCCAGATTCGAAGCGAAGATGCCTGGCGAATCAGCGGCTCAATGATGCTCAGACGATGCGCACCGCCCACACGGATGGAGCCAGGTGACTCCACCGTCGACCAACGAGCCCCATCGGAACGCGCCTGCAGATAAAGAGGCCTGCGCGCGGGCGATCGAGGTGTGAGCTGCATGAGCTGACGCGCCTGCATGCCATTCAACTCCACGCGCGGTTCGAGGCGACTCTGATAGATGTGGCTTTCGCAGAATCCGCGTACCCAGCGCGATGGCAACCTCACCTTCTTCTCTACGACCTTGCTGGATCCGCTCGAAATGCTCAGTGCCTCAGCGCCAACGGACAGTTGGGTCACCTGCCGGTCGTTGAGGCGGGTAAGTGCCGCTCGCATTGGATCGTTGAAATCGACGTTGGTCGTTCCGCGTTGTAGAAATCTCCCGTCGATTGCAGCTGCGGGAATCGCGGCCATCACATACGCGCCGCAGCAACCGCTAAATCCTTCGAATCGAAGTTTTGAACTGGTGGTCGTGATGACGGGGTCGAGCATCGCTGGGGTGAGCGGCCGGAAGAAATTAGCCCGCACAATGTTGGAAAGCACCAACATCAACTCGCCGAAAGCGCGCGGGGCGACCAAACGACCCTCAAAGAAATGAAGTGCTTCTGGCTTCTCAAGCGAAGCGGCAAGCCGCAACCGGGGCGCGCCTGCCTCAACTTCAAGGCTGGACGCAAAGGGGTACCGATAAATCAACTCCGCGGTGGCTGCCACAAGTCCCCCCAATAAAACCATTCCGACCGATTGGCCGCGTCGTCAATCAGATACATACGTCGCGCCAGCCTGCGCTCCGTGCACCTGCATGCGGACGAAGACCTCCTGCACAAGATCGTCTGTCTCGTCAGCTGCAACGCGCTCGTCGTCGCCCGGGTTACCGATGGCCGGCAATGCATGCCGGTAGCGGAAAAGCCCGCTCCGCGTAACGAGGTGGCGGCGTCTGAATCACCAGTCGATGCCGCCAACCGTCGCCCATATCGTAGCGGTATTCGAATTCCCCGCGCACCCGTGGCGTTACCTCCATCAGCTCGACCCGCTTACCCCACCTGAAAATGCTCATCCCCGCTGAGCTCGATCGATCCCGCGAGCGGCGTAAGCTCGATTGAGCCGGGCGCAGCGCTCGGGATGTCGAAGAACGGCTCGTCGGGTTCAGAATGCAGGTACATGTCATCCTGTTCGGCGCCGCAGTCCGGGCAGTGATTCGCGAAATAGGCATCCCCCGTTTTCGCGACAATGACTTCCCGGTAGTTGGGCCAAGAACCAAGTTGTCGCGCAAGTGACTCATTGACGGTCCGCACATCGGCGACGGTGAACTGACTCACGGGATCGCCGAACACCAAGCCACTCGCGCAGTGGATGCAGACGACTTGGATGGCGGAATGACAACGCTGGCAGGCTGTCGTCGCGGTGGCGACGTACGCGTCACTAGAGGTAATGTTAAATCCCTCGTCGCCCTCTTGATCCGGCAGCCATCTCGAATAGTTTGCCGAGGGTTCGGCGGAGTCGATATACCAGCGCTTCGAGCTCGAGTCCCAGCGTGCGCCCAACGCCTCGACATCAGCCTTCTCTTCGGGGGGGACAAAAAGGTAGGTTCGTGGCACGGTGGATCCGGTGTACGTCATTCTGCCGTGCCCGGAGGAGACTGAACAGAGGAATTGGCGGCCGCTTCGGGTGGGGGCCTGTCTGCGCGAATGGCGGCTTTCGGTGGGCGTCCGCGTCGGGGCTTGATCTTCAAAGCGGGCGCGACCGCCGCAGGGGGTGTGCTCGTCGAAGACGCCAACGGAGCGGTATTAGGCGGGCTTGCGACGATGACGGGTTTTCGCCGCCGGACGGGCGCCGCGCCGGGCAAAGGCGTGAGACGCACTGCCTGCCAATCCGGGATGGAGGCGAGCTTCAGAAATCCCGACAGATCGCGGAGGCGCTCGATTTCCGAGGCCATGATGGCGGGCTCGATCCGAAGGTGCTGACCGGTCGTGGTGGAGCCGATCATCTCAGCGTCCCGGCGGGTTTTGGAGATCGTGGTATGCATGACCTCGCGTTGGCCGATGAGCTTCGATGCAAATTCCGACGTGCCTCCATGCTCGCTCGCGGAGCAGCGAAGGATGAGCGTGTTGCCGCAGTTCTCGACGATGGTCTCGGCGATGCCTTTGCCGTACGTGCCCGAGACCTGAGCAATGGACTGAAACCCCAAGATGCAGCGGCCGCCGAACTTGCGCAGCCGGGCGAGGGCATCCTTCAGCCCGTCGATCTCGCCCAGTGCGTCGAGCTCGTCGATGACGAACCAGAGGAATTGGTCGCCCTCTTCCCGATCCATGGCCTCGAAGATACCGATTCGCATCCAGGCGGAAATGACAGAGCTCAAGGCCGCGATCTCTCCCGCCTTGTAGGGCAGGAACAGCACCCCGCCCTGGCCCCCGGCGCCTCGCGCGGCGCCGTGTCGGACCCATTGCCGCACCGAGAAGGGCTGCGCCTGCTGCCGTGTGGTGTATTTGAGGGCTTCGACCGCCGAGCTCGTGATGGAGCGGATGGAACCGAACATCTTCTCGTTGCCCGGCTCGAGGAAGGGGCCGGCGGGGGTGCCGGTGAGCATGACTCTCAACTCTTCGGTGGAAGCGCTGGTCACCAGCCGATAGAGCTCGGCGTCGTCGCGAGCCTCCGCCACGATGGCCTGCTGCACCACGGCACTGAAGAAGGTCCGCGCATACTGGCTCCAGGTGCTGTCCGATCCACCGCCGTCGGGAATCAGTGAGCGCGCGAGCTGCTCCACGTCGTAGTCGTTGGTGATCTCCCCGAAGAGGTCCCATTTGTGGGAGTCCCCATCGAAGGGATCCAAAATCACATCGCCGCGCCCGGCATCGTAGAAGCGGGCGAGATAGCCGCCGTCGGGATCGGCGATGATGGCGCGATCTCCCCGTGCCAGAGCCGCGGTCAATATTTCCCGGATGGCGGTGCTCTTACCCGTGCCCGTCGCGCCGATGAGCTTGAAGTGCTTGGTTTCGTCGCGCGGGTCGATCGAGATACCGGCGAGCGTGATACCGGCCGGGCGGCGGGCGGCCTTCGGAGCGACGCGCGCGACGATTGCGCCGCGCCGATGCTTGGGGGGCGGCGATCCCTCCTCCATGGTGGCGAGCGTCTCGCCCATCGTGTACCCGAATGATAGGAAGAGCACCAAACCCACCAGAATCCGCAGGATCCCCACGACGGCGGTGCCCTCACCTGGGAGCCATGCAAAGAGGAACCAAAAAATCAGCACGCAAAGCAGCATAATGCCGATGCCGGGCAACGGCCAAAGGAAGTAATCCCTCCAGGGCGCGCGATGCCGGATGAGTCCCGCATACGTCGACACGGCGATCAGGAGGAAGCCGAGCCCGAAGCCGAGAAAGCCATGAGTGAGCGCCAATATGTGAGCGGTCATGTCAGTGTCCTCAAGGGCCGAAATCGTGGTCGGGGCCGGTGATACGGTTCGGGTGGTTCGCGGGAGCCGCGTCGCTGGTTCGATCGGTCGCGGTCCGTGCCTTTTGCGATGTGGCGGCCGGAGAGGCATTGGGCGCGGTGTGAGGCTTACCAAACTCAAGCCAAGCGCGGGCCGCTTGCTCGGCGGTCCGCCCGACCGCTTGATGGTTGCGATACATCTTCCAGTTCCTGGCCGACTGGGCAGCGGTCACCGGAGCGGGCTGCGCCAAGGCGGCCGCGCGGCGCGCCGCCCGATATTCGCGCTGCTTACGGTTGACCTCGTCGGCGTTCGCCCTGCGCCACTGACGCTTTTCCTTGCGGACTGCCTCCGGGTTGGCCTGCCGTCTCGCGCGCTCGGCCAAGCGACTCGATTCCCGCCGCTGCGCTTCACGCACGGGGTCCTTTCTCTCGACGACGCGGCGCTCCTCGTAGCGCGCCCGGCGATGCGCATTGCGCTCCTCGCGGGAAAGCGCGCCCCAGGGGATTCGCTTGGGCTGCGCCTCGCGCTCCTTGAGCTCCTTACTTGCGCGGTCCCGCAGCTCGGCCTTCTGGCGGTCGACGACCCGCGCCCGCTCACCGGGAACCCGGCGCGCTTCCATCCGCTCGCGATGGCGCGCACGGATCGCATCGCCCGCGGCGCTGGGGACACCTCTTTTCCGCTCGGCGTAAAATACCCTCTCGGGGATCGAGGGCACGGGCTCCCGGTCGATGCCCTGCCGCTCGAGGCTACGGTGATCGACGCGCGCGGTGAGACCGGCCTGACGCAGCGATTCATTGGTGACCTCGGCCCAGCGCTCGCGAATGCGAAGATACTCGTCCAAGGATGAGCCACTCAGACCGACCCTGCGCCGCTCCTGTCCGTTATGTTCGAGGTCCGTCCGCCTGCCAAAGCCATCTGGGGTGACCTCACGGGTGGTCATCAGCAAATGAGCATGGTGATTGCGCGCATCCGCGCCGGGCCTGGGCTGATGGAGGCAGACATCGACGGCGCAGCGGTACTTGTCGGCGAGCTCGCCTGCGAAGTTGCGCACCAGATCGGCGCGTTGAGCCGGACTCAGTTCCTGAGGGACGAGGATGAGCAGCTCCCGGGCCAGACGGGAGTTTCGGCGAAGGCCTGCGTGCTCGGCAGCGTTCCAGAGAACGGATCGATCCTGGGTCCAGGCCATGTCGAGGCGGACAGCGAGGTCTGCGGGAAGAACGACTTCCTTGTACGCAACATCGCGACGATCGGAGCAGTCGTACACCTCGCTCGTGCGCTCGTCGCGGATTCGCTCGCCCGCGCGGTAGGCCGCGGCCCGGGTGGCACGCGCGCCCTTACCTCGCGAGATGTGCTTGGTGCGGAGAAAATACGTGGCCATCGCGCGTCGGCTTCCTTGTGACGCTGTGCCGGGGGATTGTTGCGCAGGCGGGGGGAAAGCTCAAGGAGGGGTGACGGGTCGAGGCGGCGTGCATCGGGGCGCTCGAGCCACCGCAACACCGCCTCGCCACGACCGAGAGTTTCTCCCACGTGACGGCCCCCAGCAGTCCGGTTCCAAGCGATTCTCGGCCCATGGATTTGGATTCGGCGGTCAATTCAGCCTCCACTAGAATTTCGATGACGTGAGGCGCCTGCCTTACCTATGGAATTACAATGAACCATGCTTAGCAACCCCGCCCCGGCCTCCTGTCCCTTCTGCGACCCCGAGAGCGGACGGCTATTTGCGGATAGTCCGTTGGCGTTTTCGCTCTGGGATGGATACCCGGTGTCCCCGTCACACGCACTCATCATACCGCGGCGCCATGTTGCGACATGGTTTGATGCGACCAACGAAGAACAGATTGCACTACTGGAAATGGTCAGGTCCGCGAAGGCCATCATCGAGGAGCGGCACAAGCCCGATGGCTATAACATCGGTATCAACAGTGGAGCAGCCGCGGGACAGACAGTCTTCCACCTTCACATCCACCTCATCCCGAGGTTTTTCGGCGATGTCGAGGATCCGCGGGGCGGTGTCCGCCATGTGATTCCGGCGAAGGCCAATTATAAGATCGGCATGGACGCGGGCTTGCCGCCAGATCATGGCCACGATAAGTGAATGACATTCCCGCTCCGACGGCGGATGAACAGATCGAGTTCTTGGGCAATATCGAGCGACTCTTGTCGGAAGGACTATACGTCGCCACCTATAAATTCGCCCTGCTCATCGCCATTGCCGATCTCGCCATCAAACTCGGAACAGACGATGGCAGCGAGCTCGATGTGCCGATCGGCGCCATCGCCGAGCAGTTCCTCGAACTCTACTGGCGCCAGGGCGCCCCCTACGGAAACGCCGTGGCGGATGGCGCCTACAACATACTTCAACAGAATACCGGCCGGCAGGCGGCCATCCTCACCACCGTCGCAGGCCTCCGAGAATCACATGGATCGCTGTCGTCGGCCAAGCGATCGGCCGCGTGGTCACGGGCGGTGACTGAGACGGCCCGGTTGGTGACAGAAATGCCTCTCTGGCGCTTGCAGCGTCTGCGAAATGAATCCTTGGATTTCTTATATGCCGAAAGCCCCGTGACCGGCCACATACGCCTGAAGCGAGGTGTGCCGGCCAATCTGCGGCGATTTCACGGCATGGTCGTCTGGCTCGCGCAATCCGAGTGGATGCATTTCATCCAGGCGCTGCCGGGCAACTCGCTGCTGCTGGGACCCACCTCCGATCTGGGGCAATTCCTGTTTGGTGCCGACCGTTCGGCGTTGCTGCGCATGACCAGGCCTCTCGCCGAGGTCCAAGGCGGAAAGTGTTTCTACTGCGAGCGACCGGTGCAAAGCGGGGAGGTTGATCACTTCATACCGTGGTCACGCTACCCGCGCGACCTTGCCCACAACTTGGTACTGGCGCATAAGGAATGCAACCGGCACAAGAGTGATCTCGTGGCCGCCGAGGTGCATCTGGACCGATGGTTAACAAGAAATCAAACTCATGGCGACGCCATTTCGGAAGCGGGTCGGAGCGGCAACATCATCGTCGATGCGCTCGGAACGACGAGCGTTGCACGGTGGGCCTATGCGCACACCGCCCAACTGCGTGCCGCCACATGGGTTCGTGGGGATGAGGTTGCGCTGCTTAGCGGGCGATGGAGGGCACTGCTGGCGGAATAGCTAGAATTGCGGCATCACGGGTAGCTGCCGACGCTTCCGCGCTTCGGGCATCTCTAATGGCGACGAGAGCCGATCGAGGCATTCTCGAGCACCACCACCCCACCACTCGCCTGCGCAGAGGCATGCTCGAGCGCCCACCGCTTCTCGAATGCCTTTTTGGCTCGCATATATTGATTGCCACACTCCACCTGCGCGGCCCAATCCGCGGGATGCTCGCAAGACGCCGGCGCCGAATAGAATGTCAACCAGGCGAGCTCCTTTTGCTTTTTGGCCTCCGCGTCGGTCTGCGGCTGATCCCTCTGGTTTTCAGCTGGATTTTGGGCGGGGGGCTTGACGGCTGCCATGGTGACTGGGAGAGCCGAGGGGTTCGTTGCGACCGATTGCGTGGCGGGAGGTTCCGGCGCGACTCGTATTGCGGCGAGCGGCCGGAATGCTTGCGGTGCCATCCATGGCAGGACCTCGCTGTAGAGCACCCATCCGACTACCAGAATGATGGCGGAGCCCGCTGCCTTCAGCAGATACATCCGCACGGCTCTCTCGCTATCCTCAGTTGTGGCCGACCCTTTACCTGGGTCCACTGGCACATGTCCCCAATCGTCTGCGAGCCGCAAATCAGATTCGTCTGGCGCGCAACGCGGCTCGTTCTCTCGATTCGTCCCCTCGCTCGAGTCACTGTCCGCGTCTATGATAGAGCGCAGTTCCTCAGCCGAGGGCAGGTTGCCGGCGGGAATCCTTACAAGCCTGATACCCGCGTCCGCCAACGCCTTACTTTTACGAGCGTCAGCGTATTGACGGCTCAGCGGCTCATGACTGCGATCATCCAGCTCGATGACAGTAACGACGGTGAGGTCGGCGCGACACAGGACAAAATCCGCTACCAGCTGCTGGAAGCGATTGCGAATGGACTGGCGGTCCGGGCGATCCTCAGGGACGTCGATCATCTGCGACAGAGCGACTTGTACGAACACCTTATGTTGGGGGTACAAGGCGCAAAGGAGTTTGTAGAAATCGCTTTCGCGTGCCGACAGTAGGTTGCGTGCGGCAACCGGCCAAGGAGTGCCTATCGGGTCCTCGCCGATCGAAGGTTCCGCCCTAATCACCCGATTCAAGATAACTCCCGTTGAGTCCATTGCTACGCGGCCGGCGCGGCCGGCGATGGACAAAGGTCAAATTTGGCATACGGGCCGATTGGAGGGCTTGACCGCATTCGCGGAATTGACTCAAAGAGCGCCGCCCGCCGGATGTGGCAACCATCGATGGTCAAAAGTGGGACGGATTTAGGCCTCTATGTCCGGATTGGCAGTGAGCGCCGGACAAACCGACCGTGTGGCTATCCGAAAAAGCATGCATGGGTGTCCTCGGCAACCAGTGACAGAAATTCATCGATCGATCTCACTTCTGGGGCTGGCTCATAGGAGTGCCACTTCAAGTCGCGACGTTGCCAGAAAACTCGCCAGAGGCTTCGGCTGCGGACGAAAGTGGCTTTTGCGACCGGAGACTCGCAGCGCTCGTGTGGCAGTCCGCGCCAAGCCGGTCGTATCTCGAAAATCTCCAAGCTCTGTCCTGAAATGCGGTAGCCCAGATCAAGTTTCGGCCTGATGTGCGGCGGTGGTCTGCGTGAGAGCATGAAGGTGTCCAACGCCTTCTTCACGCGCGCAACTTCAATCTCTGATAGCGGCATCTGCATGCGACCGTTCCCGCAACTGGGAATACATGCTACAGAAGACGACAAGTCCCTTGGCCGGCGATCCTCGGATCGTTCGCGAGTGTCGGGTTCGCCATCAGATCCAGCTTGGATTCATTCCCGTATGCACGATTTCCTTGATTGGGGACCACCCGATTTCCTCCGTTGGGGGCCGCCTGCGAGCCGCTTTTTGAAGACCAAATCATTGTTCCACAACAGGATCTCGAGGTTGGTTCGATATTGGTCAAAAATGTCACCCTGTGGTTTACATTTCACTATCTATTTGAACTATCCAACGGTTTATAAATGTGATAGATAGTAAACCATGAGTTTACAAAATCGGTCCAAGCTCAACGATTTAGATCGACTACTCCCTGAGGGTGTCGCTGTACCGAGCAACTGGCTCACGACCCATGGCTTCTCACGACAACTCGTCCGAAAATACGTCAAGAGTGGCTGGCTCACACCACTTGCCCACGGTGTGTTTGCCCGCCCGACTCAGCCCGTCGACCCCCACGGAATAGTGCTCGGAATTCAGCATCTCGCCGGCGCTCCGTTTCATCTGGGTGGCCTATCCGCCCTCAATCGGCTGGGTCACGCCCATTACCTCCCGCTCGGGTATGAGGCGAACATACACCTATGGGGACGACACGCCGTTCCGGCCTGGATCACTGCAATCAAACTTCGAGAGCGATTCGTCATTCACCGGGAACGTCTTTTCGAGGAAGGCGCAAATGCTGTCGGACTGGTTCGCCTACCGACTCATGTGCGCGATTGGACCGTGACCGCCTCGAGTCCCGAGCGTGCCATCATGGAAGTGTTGAGCTTGGTTGACGAAAGCGAGTCTAGCTTCGTGCATGCCGCGGAGTTGTTCGAGGGCTTAATGGCCATACGGCCCACGGTCGTTAACGAACTGCTCGCAGCCTGTAGAAGCCTGAAGGTCAAGCGACTTTTCTTGTATCTAGGCTCGCGTTACCAATATCCTTGGTTCAACAAACTCAATCGTTCGGCAATCGACCTCGGCAAAGGCAAACGTCTCATCGTGCGCGGCGGTCGCTACGATCGAGAATTCCGCATCACGGTGCCGGAGCGCTTCGTTGCTGAGCGCTAATGATCCCTTCTATCGACAAGTTGTCCTCCTCGTCGAGTTGTTGTGCTTTCGGGCACATGGTGAACACCCCATTCCGGGCACATGGTTGACACTTCGGTCATTTGCAGGAGATGCAAATGCCGTGGCGGGAGTGTCGAAAAATGGACGAAAGGCTGCGGTTTGTGGCTCGTTTGCTCGATGGGGAGGAGATGGCGGCGGTATGCCGTGAGTTCGACATCTCCAGAACCACCGGCTACAAGATCTTCAATCGATACAAGGAATGTGGGCTGCAAGGTCTGAATGACCGCTCCAGACGCCCGAACCGGCATGCCAATCGGCTGCCGTTCCAAGTCGAGAAGCTGATCGTACAGCTCAGGCGAGAGCATCCGAGCTGGGGCGCCCCGAAGATCCGCGGGAAGTTACGGCGCCTGTGCACTGGGATCTCCCTGCCGGCGATCAGCACGGTGCACGCCGTGCTGGATCGACATGGTCTGGTTAAACACGACCCTCGCCGAGCTCGCTACCGAGCCCAAGGAACCGCTCTGCAGGAACCCCAAGCGCCCAACGAGCTTTGGTGCGCGGACTACAAGGGCGAGTTCATGCTCGCCGATCGGCGCTATTGCTATCCGCTGACCGTCACGGACGCGGCCAGCCGGTATCTGCTGTGCTGCGACGCGTTGGAGGGAACGCGGGAAGATCTCGCTTTTACCGCTTTTGAAAAAACCTTCAAAGACTGGGCTGCTACTAGTTTCGTTGACACCGAGTTAGAGCGATGATGCTACAACGAGGTGGATTATGGGACGCAGGGTTTTTACTCGAGAGTTTAAGCTTGAGGCTGTCAAGCTGGTCAAAGAACGCGGTGTGTCGGTGTCACAGGTGGCAAAAGACCTGGATATCGGCCCAAGCGTGGTCGGTCGCTGGGTTCGGGAGAGTTCGACGGATAAGGCTCACGCATTCCCAGGCCGTGGGCAAATGAAGCCGGACGACGCCGAGATTGCTCGACTGAAGCGCGAGCTGGCGAAGACCAAAGCTGAGCGGGATATTCTAAAAAAAACCATCGGGTTCTTCGTGAAGGATCCGACGTGAAGTTCGCGGCGATCGCCGAGTACCGGCACCTCTGGCCGCTGTCCTGGATGTGCGAGGTCTTTGAGGTCACGCGAGCAGGATTCTACGCATGGTTGAAGCGCCCGCCGAGTGCACGAGAGAGGCTCGATATCGAGCAGACCGTACTGATCCGCGCAAGCTTCACCGACAGCGATCAGACCTACGGAGCGCGTCGGGTGAGGCGAGATCTTCGCGACTGGGGCCATCGGTGCGGGATACATCGGATTGAGCGTCTGATGGGCCTGGCGCGCCTAGAAGCGCGCCCAAAACGACGCCGGCTGCCGTTTGACTTGGGAACTCGCTGCGAACACGCCATCGCACCAAACGTCTTGGATCGACGCTTTGATTCGGAGGCGCCGAACAACAAGTGGGTGGCAGATTTTACGTACCTATGGACGACGGAGGGATGGCTCTATGTTGCCGTCGTATTGGACCTGTTCTCGCGCCGAGTGGTCGGCTGGTCCATGAGCTCGCAGATGACATCGCAACTCGTCACCGATGCAATGCTGATGGCCATTTGGCGACGCGGCCCGGTCCAAGCCTTGCTGAGTCACTCAGACCAGGGCAGCCAATACACCAGCGAGCAATTTCAGCGCTTACTCTCGGCGCACGGCGTTACCTGCAGCATGAGCCGCAGCGGCAATTGCTGGGATAATGCCGCCATGGAAAGCTTTTTCTCAACCTTGAAAATCGAACGCAACAACCGAAACATATACTCCACTCGGGACG